>Ga0315915_1006561_pt1 | contig 14176 bp, 11 predicted proteins | sample MpolbnodulesMG_FD_207738 | JGI IMG/M metagenome (GOLD analysis project Ga0315915, IMG submission 207738) | Medicago polymorpha root nodule microbial communities from Los Angeles, California, United States - branched nodules | ecosystem: Host-associated > Plants > Roots > Nodule | place: USA... | reverse complement strand
AAAGACAACTATTTACAACAACAAATGTCTTTCTAGCACTATTAAACGACATTTATAGTGCTAGAATGATCATTTGTGTAACGTTTTGACACCCTGAAGCTTTTAAAATGCAACGTTTGATCTAAGTCAACAACTTAACAGCTACATCAGCATTAGTTAAGAGTAAACCCTCGTTTGGGTCCTTGAAAGTGCACCTCGCTATCAACCACGTCCCTGGATCAATGAAACGAACCAAAAGCTCCTCAAATGTCCCTTTCGTTAGTCATTCACATCCAAAACGTTAACTGACTGTTAACTGTGCTGATCTGGCTGCTAGACTTGCCACTTCAACTGTTGTATTGGTCTTCCACGCAAGCGAAGGACTAAATTGATGGATGTCCATATAGGCGAGAGGGACCAAAATGACCATAATCATGTTACTGCCTTCATCTTCTCCAAAACCTCTAAATACTTCTTCTCCAACTCAACTCATAAACTCATATTCTCCAACATCTCTACTCAGAAATATTCATATTCATACAAATAACTCAAAATCATAAAATCAACAAAAAATCAAAACTCTAAATTCTAAATCCCCAAAAAATCAAAATAGGAATTGATTTATTATCTTTATTTTCATCTTCATCTCCAACTCCAACTCAAAATCCATAATCCAACAACCCCAAACCATTATGAACAAAAAATAAATAAAATCCCAAAACTCCATAACCAAATAGAAGAAAGATATAAAAACCACAAAAAATTAACAAGAAAAGTAAGAATGTAAATCAAAGTTCATCCTTTTCTCATAAGACAACTTCTGGGTTCTATTTTATTTTATTTTAAACAACTTAAATATATTGAAAATGCCTAGCACAAGATGTACAAATAGGCTAACTGTTACAACTTAGCAAGAATTCAAATTGCTCAGCGCCTGTACAGAGAGAAAACAATAGCAAAACCAAAAAAATCAGAACCCAACAACAAAGCCCCTCCCAGCAACAATACACAGTTACAACTTTCTGATGATAAAAACCCCAAAAGTCCATATTAACGTAAAGGCTAAAGTGCACTTTTCCCTCCTTAACTTTCAAAAAGTTGCAATTTTGGCCCCTCATGTACTAAAACTACAATTTTGGTCCCCTAATATTTAGCCTATTTGCATCTTTGGTCATTTTGGTCAATTTTAACTTGGTCAACGCTCATTTGACACTTCATTAAAGGACATGGCATGCCACATGTGTATATTCCTTTTTTTTTAAAAACAAAAAGCCACGCGTGTAAATAGTTAAATTAAAAAAAATAAAAAAGGAAATAGGAAAGGGTTGGCACATGTGTTCTTCCCAAAATCCAGATTTGCAACACCCATATTCAAAGCAATCAATTTCAATTCAAATTTCACTGTAAAATAAAACAGAAGGGTGTTGAAAGGAATATACACGCGTGGCTTTTTGTTTTTTTAAAAAAAGGAATATACACATGTGGCATGCCATGTCCTTTAATGAAGTCCCAATTAACGTTGACCAAGTTAAAATTGATCAAAAGGACCAAAGATGCAAATAGGCTAAATCTTAGGGGACCAAAATTGTAGTTTTTGTACATGAGGGGCCAAAATTGCAACTTTTTGAAAGTTATGGGGGGAAAGGTGCACTTTAGCCTAACATAAAATTGGAGTTTAAGATTGGATTTTGAGTCTGAGAGATTAACCATACTTGTTCCATGCGCTTAGTAAAATCGGAAGATGAAGAAGAGGAATCAACCATGGAAACCCTAATGCGTAAGCGAGAAATTTGATTATTTACGAAACTTCTGTTACCGCCAACGACTGCAATTGGAGGCGTTGATTTAGGAATGAGCGCAAAGGCACAACAAGAAGAAGCACACAGAGAGCCAGACATGAAGGTTAAAGCTTCAGTAATCAATATGTGGTGAACGATGATAATTCTTCACGTCAAAGGGAAAAGCTTTGGCCGCATAAGATATATTGACAATATAACACAGTTTTCGCTTTTCCCGCTGATTCTCTTTCCTGCGTCTGTAAAAGTGTCGTTGGCGACGGAATCCAAAACCAATTTTGCTATAGAGTGAATACCCAATTTAACCCATAAATTGTAGCTAAAATGTATGAGTATAAGATAACTCAAAAGTAATTTCTTAATATCTTAGTTTTTTTTGTTGTAACAATGAGGAAAAGTGGAAAATATTAAGAGGAAAAGCAACGAAGAGTATGAAGGAAGATGGAGATATGAATTTGTTGATTTTTTCCAGAAGATGAAAGGGATGTTACAATCATTCTCGTCCCTCTCCAATGTGGAAGTCACACATAAGCATCCAACATTGCAACAATAATAGACACATCATCAGACTTAACAGTCAGTTAGCGTTTTGGACCTGAATGACTAACAGAAGAGGCATTTGGGGAGTTTTTGGTTCGCTTCATTGATCCAGGGACGTGGTTGATAGCGAGGTGCACCTTCAGGAACTCAAATGAGGGTTTTAATTATTAACTAACAACAAGGGTAACAGTGAAATAGTTTATCAACTAAAAGGACCTCTTTGAAACTTAAAGGACTAACTTGGAGATTTTGTCAAACTAAAAGGACATAATTGAAACTTTCGAGACTTAAAGGACTAACTTGCGAATCCTGTCAAACTAAAAGGACCAAACGTGGTATCTGACCTTAAAAAAAAGGGATTATTGTGTATGAAAAAAAAGTGATTTTGTTGTTTTTGGAAACAAAGAGGGCGTAAGCCTAACTTTTTTTATTTTATTTTGGATATACATCCAACAAAATCATTATCTGGTATTATATTTTAAGCTTAATAGGTCATTTGATCCCTTAATTAATTTTCAGTTTTCATTTTGGCCCCATAATTAATAAAACTCATGTCTTGGTCCCTCAAATTCATCTTCGTTACTCAAATAAATCCCTAACCGTTAAGTTTAACTCCAAATGTGTAAGGTGGACCAACTTTATTTGTAGTCCACCGTAGACCTTATTAATTTTTTTGATTTAAACCGTTTGATCTTTTTTATTAAAAGAGGATCGTTAGATCATGCATGTCTACTATATCTTACGCTGAACCAGCAACAATTAATATTTTTCTAATCTCTTCCTCTTCTTCCCCAAACTTCTTCATCATCTTCATATCACTTTCATCAACATTCATTATAAAAATCCAGAAAAAAAAATCAATTAAAATCACAATCAACGTAACATTTAAATCATATGAATTAAAAAAAACCCAGAAACCTATCAATCTTCATCTTTAACCTCGGATTTCTTCTCCTTCATTCGAAAAAATTCAATCAAACCAATCAAGATGTCGCAGTGTTAACACTTCCCTCAATGGCACCTAACACTTCCCTCAATCATAACTCAGAAGCATCAACAAATCCAACAATTCAACTAAGCCAAAGCTTAAATAATCTTCTTCACTAACTTCAAATAACCCAGAAATTCATCAATCTCACCAACAATTGCAACGTTCCCTCAAACATCAACAAATCCAGCAAAGTCAACAACAAGAGACACAATATCAACACAAAATTCAAGAACAAAGACCAAAATCCAAAAAATTAGGAACACGGGGCAACAACAACAAAGGAAGCTAGTTCTGGATTGAATCGAAACACGGGGCAAGAAAAATGGGTTTTTTTTCTTTCAAAAAAGGTTTTTTTTTCATATTCATATCTTCATACAAGCATGATAGCAGAGACACGCATGATTTCAATCTCTTGAAGCACATAGTAGAGATACACATGTGAGAGAGAGTTCTTTATTGCTTGATTCGAAAAGCTTCCACATCTTTTGTGGATGTAATAATTAAGCTAGCTTCTTTGCATCTGAATCTGTTACATACAAGCATGTGTGGTGAAATTAATATAGCAAAGCTTTGAAAGATTAGCAAATTCGTGAGTGGGTAGATGAAATCAATAGCATTATGCGCAAAATCAACATCCTTGATATTACTTTTTTGATGGATTTTTGTTGTTGTTGGGATTTGAGAAAGAAGAGGAAGAGAGGTACTCTTTATGCTGCTGCTGTTGTTACTGTTTTGAATAGAAAGAGAAAACAATTTGTTGGGTTTTAATTTATTTTTCCTGGGTTTTTTTCTGGGTAAGTTTCAAGATTTGTATGAAGATATGAATATGATTGATGAAGATGAAGAAAAGGAAGATGAAGAAGATGAAGAAAAGGAAAAAAAAGTTAGGTGTTGGTGGTACATGTAAGATGAAATAGACATGTGAATCCAATGGTCCTCTTAAAAAAAAAAGATCAAACAATTTAACTTAACAAGGGGGGATTTATTTGATCAACAGAGATGAATTTGAGGAATCAAAACATGAATTTTATTAGTTATGGGACCAAAATGAAAACTTGAAATTAATTAAAGGACCAAATGAGTTATTAAGCCTATATTTTAGGTTAGTTTCTAAAATATTACAATAAATATCTTTTTAATATTATTACTTTTTTATTTACGTTTTTTTAATATTATTACTTGATTTAATGCGCATGTAGAAAAAAATAAATATAACTGAATAGTAATATTTTTTTTACAAACCAAAATAAAATATATTAACAATATAGTAATCATTTCTCCTTATGTAATAGAGAGAAACACCAACATCTTGCTAATGGTAATCAATCAAACTAAAAAGAGAAAGAAAATAAAAAAAGAGAAAGTTGTTAGCCAATGTCAAAGTTGTAAGTGCATAAAATTAATCAAAAATTATACATTTATTGCAAACAAATTAAATCCATAGTTTGATTTTTTTTTCTTCAATTTTTTAATGGAGAAATGTTTGTGACATAATAGTGATATTATCGACAGTACTAATAAAGATGATATATAATTTTTTTGACAAAAATAAACGATATTTATTCGTTTAAATTGATATAATATATTGATACAATACAAATTCAAAGTCGTTAAAAATTAAAAGGATGAATCTGCGAACAAACTAACAACATCATGTTGATATCATAAAACCGCAAATTACATATGCCTACAAGTATAACTATATTCAAGTATCCAAATGATTCATGTCTCTGGATCTCTAACGCTAACGACGCCAACTTGAATCAAATAAACACCATGCTAAAACGTGAAATAAAAAACATCGTACAAAAACGAGAAATCAAAACAAAAATATTTGTGCAAAAACGACGAAATCACTAAAACAAACGAAAGAAACTTAAAAATATGTGAAAATCATTCATGTAATCTAAAATAAAGGAAAAATATTTCGGTGGGATGATTTTGGATAAAATTGACCTTAAATCACTATATTTGACAGAAAATACATATTACACATCAAATTAATTTAAAAAATTAGAAAATTTATGGTCTGTTTGTTACGGATTAAAATAAAAGTTATTTTAACATAAAATAATTTAGAGATTTTATAAAAAATAGAATCTGTTTTGCGTTTGTTTTCTATGATAAAAATCCCTTTTTTAAAACAAATAAAAGTCCTTTTGTTACAGATTAAAATAAAAATGATATTGACATAAAATAATTTAGAGATTATATTTTAGATATTTTATGGAAAAATCAGAATCTTTTTTGTGTTTGTTTACGGGAATAAAAATCACTTTTTTAAAACAAATAATTTAGTTTGTTTGGATACAACTATATAAAAATACTTTTTCTTACAAAATTAGTTCAATCTTTTAATCTATATTTTCTCTCACCTCTAAAAAATATATTTTTTGAGAAGTTGTTCTAAAAATCACTGTTTTGATTTTTTTTAGATTCTGATTTTTTTTGAAAAGCAGCAACAAATGGATGTAAAACTCTTAAAAATGATTATTTTTTTAAAAAAATTGATTTTTTGTTAAACAAAAACAATAACAAATGGGCTCTAATTTAGTTTGTTTTGATACAACTATATAAAAGAGATTTTTTGTTATAAAATTAGTTTAGAGCCCGTTTGTAATAGCTTTTTTAAGAAAAAAAATCATTTTTTTTAAACAAATAATCACTTTTAAGAGTTTTGCATCCGTTTGTTAGAGAATTTTTAAAAAAATCAGAATCTAAAAAAATATCCAAAAACAACTTCAAATGAGAGGCTGTTTGTTCTCAAAAAATAGATTTTTTTAAAGGAGAGAGAAAATATGATTTAAAAGATTGAACTAATTTTGTAAAAAAAAAATCTTTTTTATATAGCTGTATTCAAACAAACTAGATTATTTGTTTAAAAAAGTGATTTTTATTACGGGAAACAAATATAAAATAGATTTCGATTTTTCACAAAATCTCTAAAATATAATCTCTAAATAATTTTATGTCCAAATCACTTTTATTTTAATCCGTAACAAACAGGCCCTTAATCTTTTGAACCATATTTTCTCTCTTCTCTAAAAAAAAATCTATTTTTTTTAGGGTTAATTAAGTTTTTAGTCCCTATAAATATTTACAGTTTTATTTTTAGTCTCTATAAAATAAAATCACACTTTTTAGTCCCTGTGACATTTTCCTTAAGCATTTTAGGGACCAAAACTGTTGATGGAAATTTTTGGCAGGGACTAAAAGTGCTGATGGAAAATTTTATAGGGACTAAAAATGATGATGAAAAATTTTATAGGGACTAAAAAGTGTGATTTTATTTTGTAGGGACTAAAAACAAAACTGTGAATATTTATAGGGACTAAAAACTTAATTAACCCTTTTTTTTAAGCTTCTCGTTGAAGCTGAGATATATTTTTTAAAACTATAACAAACCAATCCAATGCTCTTAAAAATGATTATTAAAAAAAAATTGTTGGAAAAACTATTACAATGAGACTCTTAATTAAATTAAAGGGTTAATTGTAGTTTTGGCCCCTAAGTATCTCAAACTTGTGATTTTGGCTTTATAAAATACAATAACAAATCAACCCCTTAATTTTATCCTTTTTGCACTTTTGATCTTCAACCAATATTGAGTGGGTTAATGCATACGTACACATAAATCATTATATTTATTATAAAAAAAAATAAAATAAACGGAGTTGGAATTGATTTTCTCATTTGGGAGCAGCCGAGTTCAAGTTATACAGTTTCACCAACTCTCTCCCCCACCCACTTCTCCACCAAACCCCTCTTTTGTTCTTCTCGCACCACTTACCAACAATCCATTCTGCTGCATTTTGTTTCTTTCTTCATAATCCTGATTCATATTCAGTTACATACTTTCCTAATTTATCCGATATGGCCAACACATTCTTACACAACAACACCACGTGTACAATCTCTTTCCCTGATAAATCTCTCCCCGCTATTTCCGTTTCTCGCCACAGATCTCTCTCTTTCTCCTCAAACCTTTCCACTTTTCCCAATATGAGCACCGGGGTAGAGCAGAACAGAAGAGAAACAATAATTGTCAAGTCAAAATCCGATTCTGAATTGGAAGTTGATATTTCCTTGAGTCCACGTGTTAATGCTGTTAAACCTTCAAGAACTGTAGCGATAACTGATCAAGCCACCGCTCTTGTTCAAGCTGGCGTTCCTGTTATTCGCTTGGCCGCCGGTGAACCTGATTTTGATACACCCGCTGTTATTGCCGAGGTATTTTCTATTCGAATTGACTTATTTCAGTTTATCTGCTGACATAAATACTCGTCCGTAAGTTAGTTTTATGACTTGTATGGTAATGTAGGCTGGGATTAATGCGATTCGTGAAGGATACACAAGGTATACCCCTAATGCTGGAACGTTAGAAATACGCCAAGCAATTTGTCATAAGCTTAAAGGTTAGTTTGATTGTGCTATATTATATGGTTTTATTTGGATTAATTATATGAGGTGTGCATTTTGACAATGTGTCGTAATTGGTTGGTTTTGCAGAGGAGAATGGACTTGATTATACTCCTGATCAGATTGTTGTTACTAATGGAGCTAAGCAGAGTATTACTCAGGCAGTGATTGCAGTTTGCTCACCAGGAGATGAGGTGAGTAATGTAGTTTAGTTCATTAGCGCGTGTTTGGAAGACATAGCAAATCATGACATCACCGCATGTTGAAGCAACCCTACAATTTGATGATTCGGTATTTACGCGTTGAATTGGCATTGGAATGTGAGAAATACTTCACCAACGCTCATCCAAACATGCTATTAATACTTATGCTGAAAAGTCTGAAATATTCAAATTCTTGTCATCTTTTGTCATAATGAAAACCTAGGAAAATCTTTGATGGATTAGAAATTTCTAGTGATAACTGATCTATCCTCTGGATTAGGGGTGGACAACGGTCGGCAGCGGGTTGAAAAATGGGAACCTTGGACTAACCGTGGGTGAGAAAACCTCATCCATCTCTGTCCGTCAATGTTGTCAGTTAGATCGGATTTCGGTTTTGTCGGATCATCGGTAGTGCGGGTGGGTAGCAACGGGTTGGACGTGGGGTATTTGACACAAAAGACAGCAAAGTCTTACTAAGATTCAACTTTTTTTCATTACTATTCACATATAAGAACAACATCCTAAAAATTAATATTTTCGTATCTTCATAGTTACATCTTTCAAGGAAGAAAAGAAACCCAACACAAATATTTGATTAAAAAACACAATTAAAGATATAGATCAACAGTAGATTAGAGATACTAATACATTACATGTAATATAGACGCCCACAAATGATATGGTACTCTTATTGGAAGTTTAAGAGTTGTGAGAACCTTCTAGATGTCAACGACAAAAAAGAAGTTAGAGAGATGATGAAATGTGATCCAAGTATGAGAGAAGAAAGGAGAAGAGATTGAGTAACATATCATATTTCAGAGATCAGTCCAGATTATCGGTGTTTCACGATGGGTTACGGTTTGGATGATTTGGGTTTAGAAACGTGAGAGCAGCTGGTAATTCCAGAGAGAGAAAGGTGATTGAGAAATGAGAAAAATTTGTTTTTATATCAATCCTAGTCTACCAAACACCGGAAAAAATAATAATAAATCTACATATCGGTCGGATATGGGTTTCGATGTTTTGATTTCAACCATCCGAATGACCCACTTATACCCATTTTCAACAACCCGTGTGACCCGAACAGACCCACTCGCATGCATACGGGCCTTTTCGGTCAGGTGGATAGGGCCGGTTATGGAAATCTTGTCCACCCCTACTCTGGTTGCCGTAGATGTTTAGGCTATTAGCATACAATCTATCTAACTTACTGTGTTGTGCCTTTATCTGTTCAAAAGTTACTGTAACCGACCTTCCATGTTTGTAAAATCCTTATATCTCTGTTAATCATTTTTACTCACTCTATCATCAATTTATTATTTATCATAAATTTTGTATTCTGTAAGCCTTTTGCTCAGTAAATTTAAACAAATAAAAAAGCAACTGCACTGTTATGATGTCATTTGGTTTGGTTTTGGACTACTTATTAGTTATTACATTTTTTTTAGAGGTATTTATTACATATATATATATATATATATATATATATATATATCTTCATTTACAAAATTATGTCAAATTTGGCTTTGGACAGCTATTATGAATTTTTTTTAGTTATGATGGATTTGAATTTTTTATACGAATTTTTCAGGTCATAATTCCAGCTCCATTTTGGGTTAGTTACCCAGAAATGGCAAGGTTGGCTGATGCAACACCTGTGATTCTTCCAACGTCAATATCCAATAATTTCCTTTTAGATCCCAAACTCCTTGAGTCCAAAATTACTGAAAAGTCAAGACTACTTATTCTTTGTTCACCATCTAACCCGACAGGATCTGTCTATCCTAAGCATTTACTTGAAGAGATAGCCAAGATTGTAGCAAAGCACCCGAGGCTTCTGGTAAAGTTATACATCTCTGATGAGATCGCAAGTGCTTCAATGTATTCAACTTGAATCGTAGTTCCTCTTAAGATCTTAATAGTTGTTTTGTGCAGGTTATCTCTGATGAAATTTATGAACACATAATATATGCCCCAGCAAAACATACAAGCTTTGCATCTTTACCCAGAATGTGGAACAGAACTCTAACCGTGAATGGATTTTCTAAGGTTAGTTTGTATGTCATGTTCTCTTTCTATCATAATGGTATCGAGGGATCCTCAAAAAAGAATATTTGTTACTACTTTTTCCTTTCTCTTTCTTCAAAGCTATGCTGCATTTCACAATATGGTTATAGATTATGAAATAAGCATGGATGGTCTCCAGATTTGATCCTGATGATTTTAAACTGTTTTACCGCAGGCCTTTGCAATGACGGGTTGGCGGCTTGGATATATTGCTGGCCCGAAGCATTTTATTACAGCAGTCGGAAAGATCCAAAGTCAGGTATGTTGACTCGCCACATTTGTCAGCCTTATTCTATGCATCATCTTGACTTGATTTCTGTCTGAGTTGGGATACTGTGGTTACTCGATATTATATGTAGTCTTTAGTAGCTGACTCGTTTTATTGAATTTAGTTCACTTCAGGGCCTAGTAGTATATCCCAGAAAGCCGGAGTTGCTGCATTAGGACTAGGCTATGCTGGTGGGGAGGCTGTTTCTACCATGGTGAAAGCATTTAGAGAACGAAGAGATTACTTGGTTAAAAGTTTTAGCGAAATTGATGGTGTTAAAATATCTGAACCACAGGTGCAAATTCATCCAGTTTATCTGCCTGTTCCTTTAATAGTTATTCTCCATGTTTTGTCACTTTTCTGTCTGCTTTTTTACTCAAATATATACTTTCTTTTCTCTTGCAGGGGGCATTTTATTTATTCATTGATTTCAGCTCCTATTATGGAAGAGAAGCCGAGGGATTTGGTAAAATTGAGAATTCCGAGTCTCTCTGTCGATATCTGTTGGATAAAGGCCAGGTATACTAGCAGTATTTTAAAAGCAGAATGACCTTCAATATGAAGTGTTGGTGCTACGTAGCTCATAACATTTTGTCTACAGGTAGCACTTGTTCCAGGGAGTGCATTTGGTGACGATACTTGCATCCGTATCTCTTATGCGGCATCCTTTCCCACCCTACAGGCAGCTGTAGAGAATATTAAGAAAGCACTCATCCCTCTTACATCAGCTGCACTTGTTTAATATGTTGTTGAGTTTGTTTGTTGTCATGTGTGTATTTTATTTTTGGGTTTGTTGTGTGTAATATGTTTACGTTTATGGTGAAAATAATAGGTTGTGTCTATTTTCACAAATAAAGCAATGCAACTGTCATTAATAACTTAAGATCACAAAGTTGGCCATTTTTTTTCCCTCCCTTTTTTGTTTGTTACAGATTACAATGGAGGAGCAAAGGAAAGGTGATACCAACATCAAGTGTAAATTCAATACATAATAGAGGGAATGGAAATAAAAAATACATTCATACAAGATTGAAATAAAAGTAGAACGTAGTGAAACACAATATTGTTGAGTAGCATCTTTATTATCACTAAATGATACTAATACTCTTAATCAAACACACACACTTAGTTATCTGCATCTTCTTAACCACACCAACAAAAAAAAATTAAAATAGACCTATATTTTTATTTTAAATATGATTATACTTCACTATTTAAACAAAATAAATTATTTAAATTCAGTTTTTAATTATTCTTAAATGTACATAATATATATTTTTGTTTATTTCTAAATCTATTTTTTTTTTTGGACATTCTAAACCAATTATTTATTTATTTACTTTTTAAAATAACTATATTAAACAAGAGTATTATTTTTTCCACCCTATGCCTTACTAGTGCGCCCTGTAATTTTTCCGAAAATGCCCTTGAGCAATCTGGATTTTAAAATCCGGATTGGTGTTTTCCTTTGTAATAGGGTGAAAAAAATGAGTTTTTCACCAATTTGGATTTTGTAATCCGAAAAAATCCAAAAATCCCAAAAAAAAAAAGGATGCTCTATTTGATTTTTTCGGATTATAGAATCTGAACACCCTGGTGTTGTCCCGGACAACACCAGCACCAATTCTGAACATGTTTATAACATGGTTAGTCATTTTAAGGACAATATTAATCTTAGCTTTCATCCTTGTATTTTTATGATCAAGGCTCCCTTAGAAGAGACTTCATACGGGGCTCCGCACTCAAAATCCAAAATTTCATCGTTTAGACCTTTTTTTTCTTTCATGGTGCTGATGCAGTTCGGATTACGTAATCCGGACAGCACCAACACCAATTCTAAACATGTTTGTAGCATGAATAGTCATTTAAAGGACACTATTAATCTTCCTAACTCTCATCCTTGTGTTTTTATGATTTTATTTGACATGAATAGACCCTTTTTTTGGTTGTTTTTAAAAGCAAAATACAAAATTATTGAAATGGGAGAGATTATGATTGCTGATTACACATAAGCATAGTCCGGATTATGAAATCCAAACTCGTCCGGATTATGTAATCCATACTTCAAAGGGACATTTTTGGAAAAATTACAGGGCGCGCTAGTAAGGCATAGGGTGGGAAAAGTAATACTCACTCAACAATGGTAGAGGGGAATGTGAGCCCACTTTGTATTTGGTAGAGCCCATAAGGCATGAAAGAGATGAAAATTGCTTTTTTGACATACAAAAGTTCACAATGACATTAGTAATTTACCTAAAAGCCCCCAACAGCTGTTAAGTGCTGCTCAAGGAACCAGCGGCAGTTAACTTCCGTTCACACCAGTAAACAGAACCAGTGCAATCTGCAATGGTTTTTCCAGCCATTTTGGCCTGTTTTTACCTGTAATTTTGGCATGTAATACATAGGACTCGATGGATCATAATTTTGAGAAACCAAGCTAGGCTTAGGAACCGAAACCGGAGAAATGCCAATGCGAGCACCTTTTCTTTTAGGTTGTGAAGATTTTTTTCATGGTGAAGATTGACTTTCCGGTGTAGATTTGATTTTTTTTCTTTGCTCCTTTGGTTTGTACCTTTCTTGGAGGTGGTGACAACATTGTGATCTCCGAAAACGCTAACAACCGCAAACCCTCTTTGATTTCTAGTTTCATTTGGAACGAAACTCTTTTGAGACGTTCTTGAATACCACTCCACTCCTCTGCGACCGAAAACAAATCTTCATTACTTTCTTCTTCACCCATATACAACTTATGCCAATGCGGGTGTATCTCATCCAATCGAATGAGCTTGTTGTGACGGATTTTCATAGCAATGAAGCATGCACAAGGTAGCCATATGACGTCCTTATAACACAACTGCAAGTTCCCTTGTCAATGCACAAGGTTTTCCTAACACACTCTTCTTCCAAAAAAAAAATAAAGTTCATGACTTGTCTAGACATGTGACCCCCCAACCCAGAGTACAAAGTGACATCTTTGTATCGATGTTCCAAGATCGTAACGCTCCTACCAAACGATGATTGTATCTCCCCAAATTGGTTTGCCAACATCTCATCTATTTTTTGCCAACAAGTACCCAAATCACCCTTGGAGGTGGACAAATATTCTTTCACCACACCATGAGCTCCTTCTACTCTGTTCGTGGTCCTGCACCAAGATGTAACACAAGGTCTGTCCATGCCCTCACTAATTTCTTCTTAAAAGGCTTGAAAATGGTTTCTTGAACATGGAGAAGAAACTTTGGATAATCCTTACAAGCATCTTGGAATTCCGTTAGATTACCCTCATATAACTCTTGAGTAGGAGATTCAACCAATTTTTCTCATGCATCAAATATGGTATTAACTAACATACTATGCTTCGCCTCGTCGACAATCTTCTTTTGCCCATCCACTACCACATCATTTTGTTTAACTTTGCAATCAGTGACGATTCTTGCTCTAACATTTTTGCCAACATGGAAATAACAAAGTATTGCACTACTATCGGGGAGAACATTTGCTACGACATTCATCATACTCGTGTCCCTGTCGGTCATTACCACCTTAGGCATATCACTATTTGGTTCAAGAAATTTAAGCAACATTTGCAAAGCCTAAGTAAAGTTATCCTCTTTCTCCGACGTCATAAATGCAAAACCAACCGAATATGTCAAATAGGTTGAGGTGACTCCAACTATTTCAAACAATGGCATCCTATACAAGTTGGTTTTGTACGTGGAATCCATTATCAAAACAGTCGGAAAATTGTTAAACAACTTTACCGACGTTGGATGAGTCCAAAATATGTCTTGAACAGTTTTACTTTCACATTTTTCTCTAATGTAATAAACATATCCATTCTCTTCCAACTTTGAGATTAGATATTGCATCTCTGTCAAGTCACCCCCTTTTGAATTTATGACGTTCATTGTAG
>Ga0315915_1006560_pt1 | contig 14177 bp, 6 predicted proteins | sample MpolbnodulesMG_FD_207738 | JGI IMG/M metagenome (GOLD analysis project Ga0315915, IMG submission 207738) | Medicago polymorpha root nodule microbial communities from Los Angeles, California, United States - branched nodules | ecosystem: Host-associated > Plants > Roots > Nodule | place: USA... | reverse complement strand
TTACGTTTATTCTTATAATTAGGTGTAGCTGCTGGTATCATAGTTGAATTATCAAAAGACAAAATATATGTCTTTGGAGAAGAACTTTTACGAGGAACCTTCTTTGATTTCAAACCATGTTGTTGTTGAGACACTATTGAGTTTGAGCTGTTACTTTTAACCATGTTACCAACAACCTCAACACCACGGTTAACGTTAACGGTAATATAATTGTTTTCACTTTCAGAATACATTAAACTTTGTGGTGGTGTTTGTAACAAAATATCTTGAAGAAAATCGTTTACTATGAAATAATCATCACCGCAATCCAATTCCTACAACAATTCATTAATTTTTTTTCACACAAATTCTATACAGAGTGTGACAAATATATATAGTAAAAATAATTAAAAAAAAAATTACCGTGTCAAGATGAAAATTTTCCCATGACTCTTCCATTGGAAAATAGAATGTGAGCTAGCTTGAGCAAAGTTTTGTGTTGTGATGTTTTTATTTGCATATGAGAAATAATATAATGATGATAAATATTTATAGTACTGAAATAAAGTAAATGACTAAGTCTAAGGGTATTACAATAAGTGTGGTTAGGAAATTGATAGGGACAAGATATTACTTGTTTTTCATGTCATTTTGATTTCAGCCGTTGGATTGGAACGATACAGTGTTGGATTTGGAACCATGTGTGAATGATTAGTTTGAGGACATTCATGAGTCACACAAAGGGAAAGGCTGAGCTAGACAAGTTGTATTCAATTATTCACACTGAATTATCATAACTTTGTTAACTTTGGACCCTGCTATCTGTTTTTAGGCAAAAATACAAGTGGTGGAGAATCACTTTTTTTGATCAAACAAACACATTTTCACCATGTTGTAAAAGTAAATTAGATCAATACCATTTATGTTTTAGCACGTGTTTTTGGACCAACATTGTTTCGTTTTAAATAAATTTTGTAATGTTTTTAAGAAAAAAAAAGGCAAAATAGAAGATATTAAAATCAACAAGAATCCTACCCAGCACATGAAGTGCATGGATATAAATTAAAAGTGTCAACAACCAATTATTGCTAGTTTGAGAGAGTTGATTACCAAACTATTAGAATATAGGTTAAATTGCTATTTTTGTCCCTAAACTATTTAATTAGTATCGTTTTAATCTCATAATTAAAATTTGTTCCATTTTGGTATTTTAAGTTTATCCTCGTTACACATTTTGGTCATTTCCCTTAGTTTTACTAAAAAAATGTTAGAGTTTGTACAAGTGTCATTGGTTGCAATTTGTATTCATCAATTTCTGAAAAATAGGAAGAACACCATCAACAACAGCAAAAACAAAACCTAGCAGCAAGAACAAACAATAACAACAAAACTCATCAAAAACAACCACAAAAAATATCCGGCAACCACAACAATCAATAACAGCAACCCAACAATGAAAACCAATAACAAAGAAAAAAAAACCAAAAAAAAAACATTAAAAAAAATAAATTCTCTTGTTCCTCTCTTCTCCTCCCTCTCAAATCTCAAACCCTAGATCCACTCATGACTCTTCTCTTTTCAAATCTAAACCGAAAACCAAAAAAGAATTCAACAAAGAACAAAAATAGAATTTCATATCCATTCTTCACTCAACCGAAAATCAATTTCTCCCCATTTTCAATTTCTCCAACTATTCAATCCTTTCCCCTTTTTACAAAACTGGGCAGAGGTTACAGGGAGAAAGTTGCACTACCTACAAACATCAACAACAATATACACCGAAATAAAAAAACTAGACAGGTGTGAGAATTACAAAATTTGAAAATCTGAATTTTTGAAGAATGAATGAATAAAAATGACAATGAAGATGATGATTCTACCACTTTATTATTTTGAAGAATAGTGGGGTTTTAACATTTTTTGGGTTTGTCGAAGATGATTATTTTAAGGATTTAGTTTTGAATCAGGGTTTCTTAGTAATTCTTCATTGGTTTTAGGGTGTATGTAATGGTGATAGAGAGGTAACATAAATGGAGGGTGATGTGAAATTGATGATTTAAATTGATTGTTATTGTGTGTGGGTGGGAGGGAGGGAGTGTGGGTGGGTGGGTGGGAGGGAAGGAGGGAGGGAGAGAGAGAGCCATGGGGACGAGCCCCACCCGCGAAAACTTTATTTTTAATAAAATATTTAAAAAATGCATATTTTTTCATTTTTTCATAGCAACAAAAACACAATAATTATATTAATAATTATTTATCTAATAAACTTTTTTCAAAAGAGCAAACTAATTATAATAAATATGTTTCTAAAGAGTAATAATATATTAAAATAGGTTGGTGCTTATGGAAATAAGATTATAAAATTTAATAAAGAAAATTTTAAAAAGCGGGTGGCGGGTGTAAGCATCCCCCGCACCCGACCCTGCCCCCGTACTAAAAATCCAAATTTCCCCTACACCAGCACCCGGTTTAATCGGCTTTTCCCCGTTAAATTCGGGGCAGGGGCAGGGTTTGTTGCCATGTCTAGAGAGAGAGTTTACTAGTTTTTTTTTTCTCTTCTGGACTTATTTGATGAAGATGAAGGAAGAAGATAAACCCTAAAGTTTTTTTTTAATTAAACTAACGGAAATGACCAAAATGTATAACGAAGATAAACTTAAAATACCAAAACGGAACAAATTTTAATTATGGAACCAAAGTGATACTAATTAAATAGTTAAGGGACGAAAATAACAATTTAGCCTAGAATATGTCTATATTCATTGTATGTTTGACTTGTGAATATTTATTAGTAAATTGAACCTCCACTTTTCTATCAGATGTGGGACATATAACTCACACTTGCACACAACACAAACTACTCTAATTTTTGTTAGTTTTCCATAGATCCTTTCTATTTGAGGTCCTGACACTAAATGTGGTCACCTCTCCTGATCATGATTTGAACTTGTTTTGTTTTGTTGGACGATGACACTTAATATGGTAATCTCTTCTAGTCATGATCTGAACTTGGTTTATCATGTGGACGTTGCGAAAGTCTAGCCCATTTTGCTAGTTTCAACTCCTGTTGATCTCCTTTACTCTTATAATTAAATAGGTTTTAAGAAACTCTTAACATAAGCATGATCGATCTTGTGCTGGTGCAATAAGGTCCACCACAGAGGGCCTCAATAAGGTGCAATAAATATAACTCTAGTTTTTTTTTTTTTTTTTGAAAAGAACTCTAAAGATTTTTATTTAAGGAAGAACTTTAAAGATTCATAACCCTAAAGATATATTCTGTTAATGTCTTTGTTTAAATATATTTTTCTCAGTTGATAATTATATAAATTTAAATAAAATTAGTGTGATGTGATATCAAATCAATTTTATAACTAGTTGGTGGATGATGAATTGATGATTAACTAATATATAGGCTGATACTTCACAATCATATCATTACTTTCATTTAAAAAAAACGATCACATCATTACTCCTTAAAAATAATATCGGTGGTCCCAAATAATGCCTAATCATCATATATATTCAAATAACATAGTTTAAAACTTTGCCAATTTTTAATGAGAGAACTTCACATTTTCTCTAAGTTTTTTTCCTCTTTCACTAATTGAGGAGGGGTGATTTTAAGTTAATTTTTGACCTATAATCACCTCCATTGCATCTTTTTTCCTCATTTCTTTCAATCTAAATAAGTGATTTTTACATACATCAAGTTTTTTCTTTTGTGTTTTTTCGTGATTTCGTCGTCTTAGTGCGATATTGTGTTGTTTGTTGTCTTGTGCGGCATTGTTGAATTTCACATATTTTGTTGTGCGGTGTTCGTTTGGTTCATATTGAAAGATCAGCTTTAAACAATCACAAATTAATCAATGATTTGGGCGTCAATGTTGCAAATCCAACAACATGGGTATTCTGGTGATTTAGATTTTTATCATATTATTTGTAGGCATTTTGCTGTTGTATGCTATTAACTTGGTGCTGTGAATTTGTTTGCAGATTCACAATTTACGTTTTTTAGCGACATTGATCATATTATTGTCTCTGATGTATTCTATTAACTTGAATAAATGAATATCCTTTTGTTTTTGTAAAAAAAAATAAAAATTATCGTGAGTTAAATGAAATAATCCGTGAAGATAATGGTAAACCAGTGGTCAATATACAATGATTTATGCTAGGGTTTGTAAAGTCTGGATCCCTCTTTTACGGCCAGTCGACACAAAAATACCGCGTGAACCAACCAATACTACTGGAGGTGATGATAACCACCATGCAAAAGTAAACTCTGATGGAAAAAACAACAAGGTGTATTTTAGATATAGAGTCTTGGGTAGCCAAGCCAATAGTCAAAGAGAAAGTTAATCTTTTAGCCAACAAGATGGCACAAGTAGAATTGATAAAAGGTATAGTTAAGTGAGCCTTGGAAGGATGCGTTGAGACTGCTTGGTAAAAAGCTTGGGGTACAAGATTATGAAGGCTAATTAATTGGAAAGCATATGGAACCTGTGAAGAGGAATTGAAGTGATAAATGTTGGCAAATCTTTCTACATGGTAAAGTTTGATGGAGAAGAAGTTAAGAACAAGGTTATTAATGGTGGTCATGATTTATGATCGCTACTTGGCTATAAGTCGTTGGACGCCAATTTTCAACACTACTTGGCTATTAGTCTTTGGATACCGAGTTTGAATCTTGTCTATTACGATGAAAGTATGCTATGAGCCTTGTCAAAGTGGATGTTTACACACTAAATGTTGCTCGAGGCAGATTCGCAATGGTGTGCTTTTAAATCGATATAGGACAACCGGTGGTTGGTCGTGTGGGAATAATGAGAGTAGCATCAAGTTCAACATGAGGGTCTACATTAAATATGTACTCAATGCGGTTGATATGGCACCTTCGGTAAGACTATGTACCACAAAACAAAAGTCTTGTCATAGAGGTTCCGGTGAAGGTTCACATGGATGACGGCCAAGATTGGTAGAGCATGAATTCAAAAATCACGGGACAACATGTAAATGAAGGAGCGATATGGAAGGCTTAGTTAACATGCATAAAAATATGCAGAAAGAGGAGGAAAATTGCTATTCACACATTTGATAGGGCTGAAAAACACATGTAAAAGACGAAAAGCCCCGGCGACAGTTAACTGTCGAATTTGTTTGGAACTGGCGGTAGTTAACTACCAAGGAAAACCTCGGTAGTTAATTGCCGATGCGCTCCTGCTACAAATCTGGCAGAAGCTCTCTCATCCATTATTACCTTCATTTTACCAAATTTTTTTCAAATTTCTCTAAAAAACCCAACCAAATCCTACCAAATTTATTCAACAAAATCACGAGTAAGTAATCATAATGCTATTAATTTACATTTTAGTTGTTATAAATATTTTTTTTTTTTAGTTTTTGAGTATATTTAAATTATTTTAGTTTTTGAGTAGATTTTCATGTTATAATTCATTTTTAGAGTAGATGTTAGTTGATTAATTTAGTTAAAATGTTTGCATGATGTTTATGTTATAGTTTAGAATTTGAGGGTTATTTTTTATTTTGGTGTTTTATATTTATTTTTTTATTTTAGTTTTTAAGTAGATTTACATGTAAGAGTATATGATTTATTTTAAGAGTAGATATTAGTTGAATAATTTTGTTATACTTTTTGCAATTTTGTTATAATTTGCACATCAAATGTTTGATGAAATGTTTGAATGAGTTTTTCATTAATTATTTTTAATTTCCTATTTTGTAGATTTGAAACAATGGCTAGGTAGATCGACGTTCATGCACAATTCAACGGCGGAGAACCTCAGAGGTTGAAGGTTCGGTGTCTTGGTGTAACGTTAGGAGGTCTCAAGGATCAACTGAATGAATTCAACCAAGGAGTCAACCCCAGAGACACAAGGAGGGTGGAATATGTTAGGTATAAACGTCCAATGCTCAACGAGGGGAGAATATCATTCACTTGGGTGAAATTAACGAACGACGAAAACATGAAGAACATGTTTTGGGAGCACGACATGTTCCAGTGGATCGATATGCGTGTAACGTTGATGAGATCAACTGAAGATATCATCAAAAGTTTAATTCCGCCAGAAGATCGTCATTAGGTAGAAAATGCACCTTCCAACTACAACAATTGTCTTCCTGTGAATGGGGTAATTCAAACTTGTTAAACGGCAGGACTCAAACATTCGCCTGACATTTCTATTGTTCCTTTCAAAAGATTAAATTCTTGTTGTTAGGCCGGTTTAAATGAAGGTATTGAAGTGTCATGGAATGCACCCCATTCTTTTGACACTTGAATACCATTATTTAAACCAAGTCTAACAAGAATTTAATCTTTTGTATGGAACAATAGAAATGTCGGATGGATGCTTGAGTCCTGCTGTTTAGCAAGTTTGAATTTACCCCATTCAGGGGTAAGACAATTGTTGTAGTTGGAAGGTACATTCCCGAATGTAATGTAATGTAATTATAGGACATATTTAGGAACTTTATGTAATGTAATGTAACCTTTATTCGAATTTATTCAATACGCGACTTTAATCGAAATTATCCAATACGCGACTTTAATCGAAATTATTCAATACGCGACTATAAGTTAGGTAACCCGAATGTATAGTTTATTATGCATAATACATGTTGTTTTTGAATGGAAATATAATTCAAACTATTCACTATTCGAATTTATTTATTCATTACGCAATTTTTATTCGAATTCACGTTAGATTTAATCAATCTTTATTCGAATACGCAATTTTTAATCAAAATTATTCAAAACGCGATTTTTATTCCAAATTATTCAAAATGCGGTTTTATTCAAAGTACCATAATGTCAAGCAAAATGCACGCGACTGAAAAAAAAAACATAAAAAAAAATCCAAAACAATTAGGCATTATAAGCCATTATTACATTCATTCATCTTCCTCGTCACACAAGTCAATCGGGTTGCCCGGTACAATCCCTGGGGCACCTACTTTTGGTTGATGACCAAAATAGCATGTCCTCTCGCTCCTCCTCAACCTCGACTGATTGTACACCGACACCTTCGAATCCTTCTTTTTTTTGGAACCATCACAAATCATTTTGTGCCATGTCATAGGCGATTTATCTTTCTTCTTCTCATCACCCTGAACGTTACCCTGATTCTGATTCTGAGACATACCTACATAAAAAAATTGACGATCAAAACCTAAACTAAACAACAATGCCATAAAATCATAAAATCAAAAAATCAAAACCTAAACCTAAACTACCATCAAAACCTACACCTAAACATAAACCTAAACAATTCTAACAATTCTACAACAATTCATCAAAACGTAAACCTAACAATTCAATAAAACTTCTATAATAATTATAACAATTCATAACAACCTAAACCTAAACAATTCTAACCTAAACCTAAACTATCATAAAATCATCGAATCAAAACCTAAACCTATCAATTTCACAACAATTCATCAAAACCTAAACCAAAACTATCATAAAAATCATAAAATCAATAAAACCTCTATAATCGAAATTTAACCCAAAAAACAAACAATTCAATCACAAAACAGCAATGCAATAGGATTCAAAAAACTTACTTGTTTTTGTGCTTGAAATTTGCTTGGACTAGCTTAAGCTTGGTGAAAATCGCACCTAGGAATATCAAAAACGTAACTCCATTGGAAACTCCTATGTCTGTTCTATTCTTATAACAGATCTTGGGCAGTTAACCACCGAGGTTTTCCTCGATAGTTAACTTCCGAGGTTTTCCTCGGGAGTTAACTGTCGTCGGTTCGAAACAAATTCGGCGGCAGTTAACTGCCGTCGGGGCTTTTCGTCTTTTACATGTGTTTTTCAGCCCCATCAAATGTGTGAACATCAATTTTCAAAGAGGAGAATGGCTATATCTAGTTGGGCCTAATCAAATTTTGGAACAAACAACAGTGGGCTGAAAGTAACCCAACCTGCAAGAGGCCCATCTACTCAAGTGGGAGAAAATAACAACTTTAAATATGGAGTGAAGGCTAATTTAAAGAAAATTGCTCTTTAGAAATGCTAAAAGAAGACACGAGAGTTTGAATTTTCAATGTTCGACTAATTTCATGGGTGGTGTGTAAGAACTCCCTTGTTAGTGGGATCGTTGGCCCCATGTTTGGCTTCAACATCCTCTCATTGGCACAATCCGCTGACAGGGTCTTTGTTGCGCAGATACACTAGAGAACGTGTCTTCTCCTTTACTCACCAGATCAATGAGTGAAGCTAAAAACAAGAGGTCATTTTATCGCATCATAGTTCAATCCCACTATGTTTTGACTCAGTTTTTAATCCTTAAACACCCGCGTTCAGAGTTAGTTGCCTTCAGAATGAATCAGCTTCCTCGCTTGGCAGCTCTAGCTTTGGATAAGCTTCAATCGGCTGGGAGGCATCCTCAAGTAATGGTTTAATCGTCTTCATGCCGAATTGGGCTAACATGTTATTCTTTTTAGCTGTATACAATTCCACAACATATTTTTAAGTTTCAAATTATATAGTCCAATCAATACTTAAAATGGAAAAATTAGAGGGTGCAAGAAAAAAGTGGAGGGTCGAAAATAAATTCCCACCAAATTTTTGGCGACTACTCATTTCCCCCTAAAATATTTAATATGTCAAAATACACCATGAAAAACTAATTTTTAATCTTGTAAAAAAAAAAACTAATTTTTAATATCGTAATCTAATACACTATCAAAAACTAGCTTCCAATAAGATCCTACAATATTTTGAAGGGGCTGGATGATCAATTACACAAATTTTCTACACATATATAATACAAATGTTAGACAGTCTTCAATCAACTTTAATTAACTTTAATCCTGCCTTTTTGCAGGGAATCAAATCGGATAAGACATGGCAACACCTTAGAACTTTTACCACTAGGCAACTGACATTTTTATTGAAATATTGTTGCTTCTAAAATGGATATGCAATCCTAAAGACCTTTTTTTTAAGCCACTAACACCTTGACGGTTCCTTTTCCGATAGCAGTATTTTTCATTATTGGTGGTTCCTTTTCTGATAGCAGTTCCTTTTTCATTTTTTTTTTTTAGATTTAGTAGCCTTTGCGGTTAGCCTTTTCTGGTAGATGTTCCTTTACTTTATTTTTGTTTTATTTCAGTTATTACATAGCAGTTCCTTTTCATTTTTTTAGCAATTCCTTTTCATTATTCTTTTTTCTTTATGTTACTACATAATAGTTCCTTTTACTTTTTATAGATTTTGCAGCCATTGCAAACTTTTGTATATTATTTTCTTTTCATTACAGTGTTCTATATGATTTATCATTTTTATTAAGTTTATTTTCACATTTGATTACTTTCACAGAATTTAATTTATGACTTTGAATATTCATTTTTGTTGATGCAAACTGAATGTTTCTAATTTGCTTTTTTGAGATTTTGCATGTCGATCACTCTCAATCATCACTTAGTTTGATTGTTTCTATGACTTTGAATGTAACTATAAAATTAATAGTATAACCAGTTTAATACTTACATATGAAATTGTACAAAACCCGTACATCGCATGAGTTAGAGTCTAGTTCTTTTACAAATGTTTATAAAATAAAAAGTAAAAACGATTCCACAATGTTGAAAGAAAAAAAAAACTCCACCAAACAGACAAGCAATGCTTATATATATGCCTTTAAAATGCAATGAACGTCGACAATTGATAAACCACTTAATTATATGCTTTATATTAACATTTTGGGTATAGTTTATTACATTTTGTGTTATTATTAGTTAGATACTTATTTATTTTTCCTTATTTTATATAGATGAAAAAGTAGAAAAGAGAATTACAAAAAAAGATATGTTTTTACAAGTTTCTTTCCACTTATGATCATGATGAACCATATGTGAAGGCATCTAGGCTCTCTTCCCTACTAGTCACGTTCAAACATAGAGAAATCAAAGGCACACAATTACTTAACCAAAGTAAATTACTACATTGGTAAAAAGAGGAATTAAATAAACTAAAAAAGAACGGGGATAAGCCAAAAAAAACACAAAGCTCACGATGGCCCAATATGATAGAAGCAAGGAGTTGAGTTTGGCAACTTGTCATTCTACACTACAATATTAGAGAATACAAAGGGCAGAGGCGGCATAAGGTTTAGAGGAAGAAAAAGAGATGTGTTTTGTCATTTTGCAGCAAGTGGGAGGCAAGACCATTGTGAATTGAAGAAAGGCTGAGGCGGTGAAGGAAACCTTACCGTGAAGTAATTTTGGGGCGGCGAATTGGAATTCTAAAGGGCTATATGGAGATCATACAAACTTAAAAATTCCCCGGAGACTCAACTCCGGGAAGGTGGTAGAATAAAAGAGATTTGTATGATAAAATAGAATTCATATGACAAAGTTATCAAAATAAATAAACAACCACGCTCAAAAAAATTATTCTTCTTCACCTATTGTCTTTTTTCTTACAACGCAACATCCTCAATAGGATTGTCTTATTTTTCTAAAAAAATATCAATCCCCATTAAAAATATCAATCCCCATCGAGTTAATAGAGCATTGCAAATCAAAGGAAAGGGAGTTTTTTGGAGACTTCACACACTACACATACACTACATGCAACAAAGAGAAGAAAAATTCAGAATTGAAGACAAGGAGTAGCCACAGAGAAGAGCTTTGGGGATAGAAATTGAAGATTCAAGTCTTGGAGCAAGAATTTTCCTTTCTTTTAGGGTTATTTCTTACACTTAATTTCATGAATTCTATCTCTATTTTAGTGTTGTTTTTGATTATGGATAGCAAATTAGTTTCTAGGGTCTTAGGTGAATCTTGTATGTTGAGATACCTAGTCATGTTCTAGTTTATTAATTATAATTTCTATTTCTATTCCAATCAAACTTGCTCTATTGATTTAATCACATTAGGAATGATCAAACCTTTGCATCTTAACAATCAATTAATTGATCAGCGATCATACTGTAGTTAATTGGTGGACCTATAGAACAATTGAGACTACAATTATTGCATGATCAAACCTTAATTTTAGTCTTCCAATCATTCAACCTTTTTGTTCTTTATGCTTTTCTTGAGTTTCAACTCTTTGAATGACCAAACAAAGTGTTAACTTAGGAGAAAGAATATTAATCACGAATGACCAAACAGATTAATAGTTTTAGTAAAGGAATTGGTGATTGAATAAAAATAGGAATTTGATTAGAACTAGACATAAAGGAATCAAAACTTGCAAGTGAAACTGCGACCCTAGACCTCTCTCTATTGATTTACAACTCTGTGTTTTTTATCCTTCATTGTCATTGCTTTTTATTTAGTTACCGAAACCATTTTACTACTTGTTCGTCTAAATAATAAATAATCTCAATTAGTTTGGTACTTGTTAATTAATCCTTGTGGATACGATAATCTTTTATATTACTTCTGCGATAGAGTACACTTGCTCTAAGTGTGTTTTTAGCGCAATAACAATGATTTCAATTCATTATTATTTTTTTGAACAAGATAAAATGAGATATATTAACATAACGAAAGTGACCCCCAACTCAAGGTGTGTTAAGGGAAGCCAGCAAGAGTTAGTACAAGTGCAGCAGTCTAAAAACAAAGACTAGCTGCCGGTGTGCTAAGACAATGATTTCAATGTTAGATTAATTATTTAATTAATCAATTATGGATTGACAATAATCAATTATTATAAGTTAATATTATATTATAAATTATGGTCTATTGTGTTAACCACTAATTAGTTGATGAATATGTGTGATTGGACTATTCTTTCTAAATGGACCGTGATGGGTTGGACTATTTAGCTAAGTCCAATGAGAGGTCTCTGCCCTCAGCCGTTTAGCTATTTAAACGTCATCCCATTAGACAGTTAATTATTCTGAACAGTACTCTGAAAACCTGGTGCTAAACGGAATGAGGTACACAATTTCTTCTTCCTTCTTTATTATTGATAATATGTTATAACTTGTATCTATTGATCTATGGCTAAACACTAAAATTTTTTATCAATTGGTATCAGAGCCAAATAGATACATTTATGGCTTCTCTATTGAATCGTATGAATGAATATTATTATTGGCATCATTCTTATTTGGTTGAATCGCATGCATATGATAGACTAACATAGCGAAAGTGACCCCCCGACTCAAGGTGTGCTGAGAGAAGCCAGCAAGAGTTACTACGAATGCAGCAGTCTAAAAACAAAGACTAGCTGCCGGTGTGCCAAGACAATGATTTCAATTCATTATTATTGCTTCCACTACACTCTTTTCTGAGTGGTGCTTATGTTACACTCTTCAATTTTGGGAATAAATAGACAATACAAAATTATTGCCTTTGATAAAAACAAGAAGACAATACCTTCAATTTGAAGTCTTCTTGGATGCATAATTGAATGTATAACAGCACTGTGAAGGGGACTTTGGCACTGGTATTGGTGGTTCTCAATTATATTTGTCTGTAAGCTGGAATTATGTACATATTGTACCATCATATCTTTGGAGTTTAATAGAATATCGATGGCTGCTTTTTTTAAAAAATGAATTTGAATGTGCAAGTTGCAACACTACTATTACACACTACTAGAAAAAGCAAAATTAGCAAGGGAAATTAGTGACAGAAAAAATAAAATTCCTCACAAATTCCTTGGTCGCAAAATTTAGTGACGGAATTAGAGAGGGATTTCATGTTTTCCCTCACTAAATATCGCTCACTAATTTTTGTTTTTTTAGTAGTGACACTTGCACATAAGGTCATCTGCACATAAGATAATTATCATCATTTGTATATTGTAGCCAAGTTTTCTTCTTACTTCTTCTCTTCTTCCTACGACAACTTGAATCGGAAATGGATATCCCTACCCTAGTGTTTATATAAAAGATATTAAAAAAACTATCAATGAAAAAAAGAAGAAGAAATGACTAATTAAGATATCAAGAAACTAACTCTCATTGTATCAATGTTGACAGATAAAAATATTCTTTCAACAAATGAATTTGATGATCAATTTAGAACTCAAGTTAGATTCTTAAGGGGATCTTAGTTCATAGGTTTAAAGGTTCGAGTTTTCATTTGCAGTGTACAATATGTGTGATGGTGAGAAATATTATATAATGTAAAGGAGAAACAAACATGTAAACTCAAAAAAGTGTGCAGTAAAGTAAAGATAAAAGTTAAAAATGAATGATATTATTATAAATAATATGACTGTGTTACAATAAGATGTTTATCTATAAGGGCGGATAACAATGAACCAAATTGAACTCTTTTGCATGGAGAATGATTGTACTATTTATTTATAGAAGAAAAAAAAGAAACTAAATCCTATGATGTATGAATGACATGTGTCTTCTAACTAACTTAGGAAACTTCTTTCATAACATCCATACTAATAATCATTGATTCTTGACTTAAAAAAACTTTTTCCTTATAATAAAAGTCATTCAAAGATTGTGGAGAATCTACCTCATTTTTCTGATTGGCTATTTCATTGTTATTAATTTAAATTCATCAACATTTTTTTTCTTGAAAGATTAACTATTTTAGACATCTTCCTTAAATTTACAATTTAGTAATTTGATAAAACTATCTCAAAGTAAATGTCTCATCTAGGGTGTGAATTTATTGACCGGAAAAAATATCTTTTCAATAAATGAACTCGATGATCAATCTAAAACTCAAGTTAGATCCTTAAAATGTTCTTAGTTGATACCTTTAAAGTCTCAAGTGATTGACGATAAATGCTATAAAATAATAAAAAAAGAAACAAATATGTTAACGAAGGAAAGGTAAAAAGGATTAATAATTTTATAAATAGGATTTAGATACACACATCGTTCAAAACAAACACCATGTTAGTTGTTTATTCTATAAGGGTGGATGTGTTATTTAGTAGACAAGTTTTAAATATCGGAAATGAATTCTTTAATGAAAAATTCTATGGTGAAGTCGTGAAAATGACTTTTTTGATGAAGTTAACACTATAACATCAAAAGTGTATAGTGAGTAACACCCCACTGTTTGTACAGTGACATCAAAAGTTCAGTCCTCATAGTATCATCAATTTATCAGATTAACAAGACTACACTTAATCTAATTTTATCCTACCTTGTTTTAAGTGTAACACCCCACAAAGTGTAACACTTAAGACTATCACATAATATCATCAAATCTGTTTGCATGTTAAAGATGCC
>Ga0315915_1006555_pt1 | contig 14182 bp, 4 predicted proteins | sample MpolbnodulesMG_FD_207738 | JGI IMG/M metagenome (GOLD analysis project Ga0315915, IMG submission 207738) | Medicago polymorpha root nodule microbial communities from Los Angeles, California, United States - branched nodules | ecosystem: Host-associated > Plants > Roots > Nodule | place: USA... | reverse complement strand
GCGTCACAACATATCAAATGTCTCTCCGACCTTTTATCATTTGAGCTCTACTTACGAGACATATAATGACATTTTATATGAGCAAATATATTAGGGGGAGGAATATATGGATTACCTTCTCTGGATGTGTATTGCCCCAATCTACAGCATACTTAATATCTTGACACATGTTTTGCTTGTTGATGGGCCAGAAGTGCTTATAAGGTACTAGGCTTCTTGTAAAGAAATCATAGTATCTTGGCTTTATGAACATGGTCATTGAATCACATGCTATTATATATTTTTCACTCACAGACCATGATCTCCCTTCCACATAAATCTTGTACCTTCATAAAAAAGCAACACAAGAAATGTAGCAATTTACTGAGAGTGACAAACCTAAAGGTAATGTATTGGATTTTGATTTGGTTTAGTAACTCCGTCGTCCGGATTTCAAATTAACAGTCAAGATTTTAACTTGTTTCATTAGCAGATATCATAAACCTCCCAATCTTTGATCTTAGATTAACAGTTGAGTTAAAAAATTGTGTATAACTACGCCTTTTGTTTAGATCATGATTCATAATACATAGCAATAAGTTATGAAAAACGCATTAAAAAGTTATTAGATACTTAATTACCTGTGTGTACATTGATCTTCTAGTTTTGTGCTCTTGAACCCTTGTTCAATTTCCTTATTCCAGTGCTAAAAACAAACAATATTCATTAAAATCAAGTTTTCATAAAACATTTGATAATATTATTCATTTGATAAATTATATATATTTACCACTGAATATATACGAGCATTCCAATCATGCTGGTCTGTGGCATTACACTGGCGAAGCTTATACCTTCGTGGGGACACGTGTGTGTTTCCTTTCCAAAAAGCATAGGGTATCCTATCCTTCCATTTGATCTTCTTGTTGCTTTCTTGCATGTCCTTCAACACTTTCTCCCATGGTTTTATTCCAGTCTCAGCCCTTTAAATTCAAACAATACAAATAATGTGTAAGAATGTGACTAATTTTCTTTAATATAGTTTTGTTTATTTTTTTAAATTCATATTTTGGATCTTTTTTTTTTTATGGAAAAAAAAAACTTCATTTATGCAGATTTGGTGTGTTTATGTACTAGAAAGTTGTGTATTTTGTGAAACTCACTGATCTCAATCCAAACATACAACAAAACTATAAGTAATTAAATTGCAGACCGTTTCTTTTTCCGCCCTATGAGTTTCTCACGCGCCTTATGCCGTTCGGATTTTAGAATACAAACTGCATAAAAATCCCATAAAACCTCCAAAAACACGTTGAAATATTTCAGAGTTTAGAATCTTAATAGGAAGCACGAGAACCTCATAAGGTGAGAAAAGTAATGACCTAAATTGAATGCAGAAGACTTACCAACCCCAAAAGGACCAATCAGGAAAGACAATATCAAGAGCATCATTTTGTCCACAATAACTAAAAATAGGTGGTGGTGTCACAGCTTCTTGTCCTTCAAATCTTTTTTTATCCAACACAGTTATATCACCAGTCTCAAACAATTGCTCCAAATCTGGTACTCTCCCAGGGTACAACCTTAAAAGTTGTACTATTCCCCATACAGTGAACAAATCCCTTGTTTGAAATGAATCTTCATAAGTTTCTACATAAGCTTTTCCTTTTTTAATCACAATTCTAAGCTGTGAAATATTTTTTCCACTTTCCACCATTTCCCTTGTGATTCCTGTACTCTTCCATGGTTCCAAATCTTCATGAATCCATCTAAAGTGCTCTGGACATGTTGATATAGATGATGATGGGTCTTGATCTTGATGAAATGTTTGAATTGGATGATGATCCTTTTGGCATGTTCTTGTCATGCTTCCATTAAAGCAGTTTAGTGTGAATTGTGTTTGTTGCCTTTTGATGATTGTTATTTTGGAAGGTGAAGTGTTTTTTGTTTTGAACTGATCAAAGAAAACAAGTAAAATGACTTTGCTATCTAATTAAACATTATAGCTTTGAAGTTTAACTTATAAAGTAGACTAGGAGTAGTAGTAGTACATTGTAAAGGGGTCGAATCAAAATTTTGCAATGGTCATGACAAGATCAAATGTACAATGTATGGGCACACCACATAAAAGATTTATCCCCAAAATATTAAATCCTTTTTATTATCAGTTTTTTTATTATTAGAAAAAAAAAACTTTATGTATGGGTGTGTCCGAGCAATATATATGTTTTGGTTTTGAGACCATAGAAGAATACCTCATATCTCACTTCATCGTTGTAAGTTTTTTTTTTATCGAAAATTAATAAGTTTTGTTGTTTATTATGGAATTTATTACTCTTTTTCCTATAAATACTTAATTATTTATTATCTTATTTTAAATATTTCTTTCTCTACAATAAACAATTAGATGATTTTGACAAAATAATCCTTAATACTAATTAAAATTTTGAAAAGCCAGATAAAGAAGAACAAAACTTTGAAAAAAATGAAGCAAGTACCACGTTATCATTAAAAATGAACTAGAATCTAGACAAAACACTTTTTCAATTGTGAAACTTCAAATGAACCTAACTAATCTTAATCAAATCAAGTGCACTTGTTAAAAAAGATAAAAACTCTTAACATTTTTTTTCGTATGTGTAGCTTAGATGATAAAATGTTGTAGAGACATTTAATTTGTTAGATCAACGATAGACTATTCGATACTCCTCATTATCCCCTTAAACTTGGATTTTATTCAAAAAATAGTGTACTACCCTTTTGGTTGATTTCATTTGTATGTGAGAAATTTGCTCCTCTATATGAACAGAAGGTTACAACCTTAATTTCATGTACCCACACAAAATCTCATTTGGTAGACAAATATGTACCCAAATCTTGTCATTTGTTGGTCCATGAACAGCGAGGGTGTGATACTACCACCCTTTTTGTTTAGAAAAATAAAAATAGAGAATACGATTAAACTACAGAAAAACAAAAAGGCTAACTAATATTGAGCATCAATCAACAAAAAAAAAAATTGATATAAAAAATGGTAGGCATAAAATGAGAAGGATAAAGGGGTCAATATTGATTAATGTAAGTATTAAACCCAATGACAACTAAAGAAGACGAAGAAATTGAAGATAAACTTACAGGATCAAACTTGCTGATGTAGTAGGTGTTACGATAATTTATAATAATGAAATAGATGAAGAAAAATGTGCTCACTAATACCCATCTAACCATGCTAACCTTATGCTTCATAAACATTCAAACCAAATGCAACAAGTGTAGAATGGAGTCAACCATAATATATCTATTAGAGATTCAGAATTATTATATTATCATTTTATTTAATAAGAATTATTATATTATCATTGTTTTTCTAAATTGGGCGAATAAGAAATATGGGAATACTTAAAAACAAAATATGAAAATATTTCCTGTCGGAAACAATGGAATATGTTGCCTAATTTGCTAAACAAATATTGGCTCAATACCTTTTTTGAAAAAGATATAAATATAAATTGGATCAATACCCCGTACAGATATTATTAGAATGTCCCTACAAAAATATATTATTGTTTTTGACGAACTAAAAAAAAAAACTTAATTTATGTATAAATATCTTTTTTTTTCCAGCGACCTTAACTTAATTGATAGAGACATAACATAAACAGCTCGTTCCTTGTTTTTTAAGTTGGATCGGTAGAAAAAAACTCAGTTTTCTTTTCTTAAACCCTAAAGCCTCATCATAGAAATTCAAAGCAGGTCTTCCTTTCTCTTTTGAGTATTCCTTTTCAAAATAGATATTCATAGAATATCATGTATTTAAGTATTCTCTTCATGGAGTTGCACTCGTGATCATGTGGATTTCCCTGCTGACGATGACCAACATCTTGTGTTATCTATCTATTCTTAACACAAGCCATTTTCCATGTTGAGTTATCATATGATATTTTTGTTGGGTCGAATGTATTAAGTCACAAAGCATGTGATTTGTCTCCTATCCTCCGGTAAAAAACATGATATGTTGGACCATTGATGAATGTGAGCACTAATTTGAATTCACCAATTACTGAATTTCAAGATACAACTTTTCTGTATACTTTGATTAATTTCAAATTGTCTACAAAAAGACTATTTTACCAGGTTTTGAATTTAATATAAAAAGCAAAAGTCGGACACAAAAAATTAGCAAAATAATTTTTAAACAGAGAGAACAGGAAAAACAAATAAACCTAACAATTAGATGTTTTTTCCAAAGTATACTTTCACAAGATAAAGTGCTAAATCAAAAAGCCTAGGTCTGATATCAATTGAATATGCAAGAAAAACATTAGAAATGAAGGGTTTAAGTTGTTTGACCTTAAAATCTCTTTTGAAAATCCTTTTTGAAAAACTTTCTTATATTTTTTAAATACATTTTAAATGAGAATTAAGTAACCATAAAATCAATACAAAATTAAAAGGATAGGTGAAATAAGAATAGAAACAAATTTGGTACTACTTCATAACCCAATTAGTTACCGCCTCTTGTTCCCTCATTAAAGAGGTTTAGCTTTGGCTTTGAACAACAAAGTAATATTTGTTGAACCAAGATGCATTCTAGAACAATATCTCTACGATTTTGGTGATATTAATGTATAGAAGAATAATAAGGTACTTTAAATTTTGTTCAAGTGTGCACTACAATATAATTGAAATCTGACTCTAAAGTCAACACTCTGACCCTGAAAGTCAACACACTGAACAAGGAAATGCAATTTTGATACTCAATAGAAGCTCTGATGACAAAGCTCTGGTATGAAGATGGTCAACAAATAGTCAAAGCTATGATCAAGTATACATCAAGTTTTGAAAACGAAGCTCTGATATGAAGAATCAAATCAATGGCCAATTCTATAATGAACATCTAACCAAGTTTATCTGTTATGAAGAACTGTCACTGTCCATACGTCAGAAGTACTTTTTGTCCTTAGTGAATTAAAAAGAAGACATGTTACAACAACAGATAAGTCTTTGAGAAAAACAAATTCGATGGAATGGATAATACCATAAGAAGCAAAGAAACTTTGAAGCACCTTTCAACAGAAAACTCCTTATATGACAAAGATTTTGAGTCTGACGAAAACTTCTCAAGGAAGCTTGATGAGCTGACACTTCTTCAAAGAACGGCTCTATTCAAATCTCCTATAATATAACCTTGAGAATTTGAAGAAATATGAAGGATAACGCGCTATTAACTGTGCCAAAACTCTCTGATCAATTCTTAGCACAAAAACACTTAAAAAAAAATTTACGAACTTCTATCTTAGAAATATTATCAAGACACAAAGTCTTTTGTAATGTTCTTAAATTTGTTTGTCACTCTTTGAGTCTCAAGTGTAAACAAACATCGTGTAAACTCTTAATCCTGTTGGATTAAAGGAAGCCCTCAAGGAGAGGCAGAAAATCTTAGACGTGGTGCCTAAGTATTTTTGTAATCAAGAAAATCTCAGACATGGTGTCTTTGTACAAAATTTTGTGCATTCTCGTGTGATTAGTTCAGTTGGTAAAAACATTGCATTATGCACAGACCGGAGTTTGAACCTATATTTTTTCATTTATTCATCTTTAAGAAATGAATTTCTAACCACTAAATTAAACTACTAATTTTTTTTTATTTTGTACAATTTTTAATATTTTTTAAACTACTTAAGAGTTTTTCTTTGCATCTATTTGAATGGTATACCTACTTATAAAATAAGGGTCAGAGCTGGTATGTAGTGAAACATAAGTCTATAAATTTCTACTCCAGACTAGTCACTTAATCATTACACATATTAATGGGTGGAAAGTTTAAACATGTCCATACCCTAATCTCATAAAAGTCTTGATCAAATCAGCGGGCGCAACACTCAGGAAAAAAGAGGTCTTGGTGAAGTTTAAATATATTATCTGATTTCAATTGCAGTCTACTTGCAGGTATAAAAATACAATCAACCATTGAAGACTGGATTTATTAAAAGTACGTTGAATATTAAACAAGTGTCAAATATATATATTAGTGAAAGGGATTAATTGAATGTAGTGGAAGTATCGTATACTGCTTTGATTCTATGGCATGATAATTATTTAGCAGGGGTGGCCCTGAGGCGAGCCGGAGGGGCGGTAGCCCATGACACAATACTTTTAGAGGCACCAAAATTATTATTTTTACTTAATAGTCAGTATAATATATATATTTATAATTTAATTTGGTTAATTCTATTCAAAATATATTTTTAGAGAACTTTGATTAAAAATGAATCTTCTGCAACAAAAATTACAAGAAGAAAAATAGTAGAATAATTAAAAGTGCACAATTTTTTTCTCTCGTCCAAGACACCAAAAATCTTAGGACTGGTCCTGTTATCTTGCCACTGGAATGGTCCCAATTATCGAAAGATACATCATATGGTAAGGGACCAAGACTTATCAACAAACCATTTGCTTGCTTGTTCATTGCGAGACAGCACAAATTTATCACATAGATGCTCAAGTACATATTTTACATTGACCTATGAATTTTAAAAGTTGTACACAAGTGTCCTCTACTTCACTTTGTGCTCAATGGTCCCCAATCCTGCATGCTGTGATAAACCTACTTGTATATTTTTTTCTCCTTTTGACGGAAAAAAAAATTACAAGCTCTTATAACTATAAATTATCCACTAGAAATTCAAAATTGATTTTGCAAACATACCCATACACATCGCATGGCATTGGTAAAATTTCATGGAGTGGTTATCCACAAGAAGAGTAATGCTAACAACACTCTCTTTTGAACATTTTTATTGGATGAAATCATTATGAGTTTACACTTTAAAAATTGAACTCACACAAAGTGATGAGACATATATTGATTTCATCCAATAAAAGAGTGGTACTACATAGAGTGTTGAAAAGTGACCGTCGTTAGCATTCTTGCCACAACAATTTAGGAACCTGCTCTTTGCCTACGAAGCATTGTTGTCCAATTTGGATAAGACTATACATTAAGTAATATTTTGTTTGGTTTCGAAGAGAAAATGAGAAAAATAAAGATATACTAGATGAAAGAAAAATAAAAGGAAAGAACAAAATATATATATATAACCTTTTGAGAAGGGAACATTAGAATCAATCAAGAGTGTGTTTTTATGCACACTAATGCCTAAATTTTAATTCTAAATGTTGGACGAAATTCTAATCTTTTTAATTTTGTCTTTCCTATGTGCAAGTTCTCTAAAGTTAGAATATAAAAGATTTAATTTGTTAAGCCGTTGAGCAGCCAATTAAGGTAAGTCTTTGAACTTCACACGACATATCCATTTGAGAGGTGACTGCTTTCTTATAGTTCATGCTTTTAGCTGGAACTGCTTGTCATGGCAACAAGTTGGATACTAAGAAAGTGTTGCCCATCTTGTTGTATGGTTATCCAGTTTTTGTTTTCACTTTAAAAAACTTTTGTTAGTGTGAAAGAAAATATTCCTTTTTCAAATAAAAATTACATTTTTGAATAAGAATCAACAAAATTATAGATCTTACATTTACATTGAAAATGTGCAATTATCATCAAAGGTCCCATATTAGCGCAAATTATAACTCAAAGTGTTATTTTGACATAAACAAAAGTTTTCTTCGATCTCATGATTACTACAATTACAATATTACAAGTCTATACCTCTGTTTTTTCATTCTTATTTTCTTTCAACATTATTTTTATCTTTTTCTTTTTTAATATAATAATTACTTTAATGGAAAATATAGTATTTCTTTAACTTCATGATTCATATATCTCCAAATTCCACGTTCCAATAAGTGGATGTTTCGTCACCTCCATTGCAAAGCCAAAGATCAGTGAGCCCACTAACCTACCGTACCATTTTCCGGACATGACATTCTGGTGCAAGATTTTTGTAGAAAATTTCACCCTCTTTTTGTAAACTTAGATATTTTCTTTATCTAAAAAAAAAAAGATATTTTCTTGAAAGAAAAAATATTGTGGAGGACATCTGAGATGCATTTGAAGGGAAAAAGTTACAATATGAGATTCGTTTGTCAATAAGACTTTTTTTTATATACTAAACCAAGTGATGAAGTCTAAACTTAAAATTTAAATATAGCGTTTGTTAGCGGGAAAATTCAACTATAGTATCAACTCTACTTCATTTGATGTCCCAAACCAACTCAAGGAAATTTATCTAGAAGGGGTGTTGTTGGAAGAATTGTGTGTGGTGTCCAAAGACTTTTGAAGCAGATGATCATTTGTTTTATTGATACAGCTTTATCGGAAGGGTTTGGTACTTAAACTTTAAGTGGATTGGAACAGGGTGGTTTTACCCGAAAATGTTATTTATCTACTTGACTACTTTGCAAACCATCCTCAAACAAAAAACATCGGAAGGGGTTAATGTTTATTTGACAAGCCACAATGTGAAAGATTTGGGAAGGCAGAAATTAGTTTGTTCTCTCTTCGAAGTGTTGTGAGGTGAAAGAAATTGTGAAGGGTATAAAATCAACATCTTGGAGGTGGACGTGGTTCCTAGCTAGGAAAAAAGGGAGCGTTGTATGTATTATGAGTGATTTTCAAACTAGTTTTATTGTCTTAATTATTGAATAGGTTTCTTACAGGTCAAATACCCTTTATACTTTTCCCAGACTATAGGTCAAATACTCTTTATACTATTCTTCTTGTTAATAAAATTTTGACATTCCAAATAAAAAATATTAGCTTATCTGACAAGTCTATATCTAATATTAATATTAGTATATAAAATATGTAAAGTTAACAAAATCAGCTTACTTGAGACTCATAACTTTGGAAATATTTCAAAAACACCATGAAAGTTTCTTTACTTTCCTCAACTTGCTCCTTTTCTCTAGTTGATACACTCTCTAAAGTGTTTAAATATCCCACGCCTACTTTCCTTTCCCGCAACACTTCACCAACTACACAATCCTTTCTTTCCCATTTTGCTTGCCACCCTTTCTATTTCACTTCATTCTATTCATATGAATCATATCCCATAAGTTATAGTTAATCCTTCCTTAATTTCCTCAACTACAAACACATCCATATATGAGCAAGTTATAAGAGCTTATCAAAGGTATATGATGATGGAGAGCCCACCTCAAGTAGACACATCTCGACCGTCCCTCGGTTTCCCACTAGGTACTGCTCTCCTCTTGCTCATCATCTTCAGCTTAAGTGGTATCTTCTCATGTTGCTACCACTGGGAAAAATTTCGTTCACTTCATCAATCTATCTCTGATCTTGAGGCTCCACAAGCACATACTCAATTCTCACCTTCCAAGTCCAAATCTCACTCCACGGTAATAATTTCACTCTTAATTAGCTTTCTTCATCTATGCTTATTTTTTCATAATTTTAGTAACACATTCATAATTTGAAATTATAAAATTGGTATACTATGCAGATGTAAATATTTTTGTCTCACCAAGAGAAAATTATAATCAATTCAGATGATTCTAATGACCATTTTACAACTGTATGATCCTTTTTTGTCTTACAACGTCAATGTCAAGCTTTTAGCACTAAATTCGCGCTTTGTGACTATTGTTGTAACTAATTTGAATTTTACAATTTTGTTTGTTGGTGCAGAGTGTGACGGTGTTGATGCCAGGGGATGAGGTACCGAAGTTTATAGCCATGCCTTGCCCGTGTCAGCATTTGCGGCTAGAAGAGATTATTGTCAACATCGAGAAGCCACCGACCAAACCACCGTGATCACCATTGTAGTATGTTAATTATCGATCACAAATTAATTAACTTGCCATGTGTATAGAAGATTTAATGTGCATATGGATTTCACCGTCAATTGTTTGTATTGATACATGTCTCATATCACAATGTGTTTGTCAGAAATGAGCGTAATTCTGCAAAAATTAATGTAAAATTACGATGATTCAACGTGATTGTGCCAAACACATTTGTCCCGACGAAAAAGATATATTATAAAAAGACCAAAGGATTATGCAGTTGGCAAGGCAAGGCAATTTCATTTGATTCGATGTTTGTTTTCTTAAACAACGTGTCTCCTCCTATTGTCTCATGTGTAGGCACTTGTACAATTCGAACTGTATTTGCAGTTTGCGGAGATGCAACTAATGCTAGTATTTGATTCCACTTTTTTATGCATTTAATTATTGATTTAAAGGAATCAAACTGTTTTTTTATTGATAAACTTTCCAATTTGGTTTTCCCTTGGCTTGCAAGTTGCAGCTAGAAAGAAACAACAAAAGTATAACTTTTTCCCTAAAGAAACCAAACAAATTAATTAAAATATATGGCTAGACTTGCATAAGGGGAGTGTCAACAAAAACTACAAAGACAAACAAAAAGTTCACCTTACAATTTGTGAACCTACTTGCTTCAATTACAAGCACGAAACAATAAAAAAGATGCATGTTGCTAACTAACAATTTCAAGTTAAGATCTTATCCATTTAGAATTATATCCATTTCTTTAATTTGAAGAAACAAAGACACCAGTTATAGAAAAAAATATAACATAATTAATGATATGAGTTATTATCTATTTTTTGTGATTATGTCTTTTTAAGTGGCAATATCCGTTTATTTTGAGAAATAAAGATCATCATTACTCAACAATTTCATTAAAATTAACTAAAAATTTATAAAGCATTAAAAAAATAGAGTTCTCTCAAAAAATTAAAAAATATTGTTCATAATAATCAATTAAAAATATACTCTTGTGTGGGTTCCCTTTTTGCACGCCTTGTATGGGGGAAAGCACCGTTATTATTATATATCATTTTTGTTTGTTCAAAAAAAAAAGAATAAAAAAATATATTTCATAATAATCAATTAAAAATATATTATTTTATTAATAAAAAATCAAACATAGAAATATTTTTATGCATATTGTGAATTTTTTTTTTGAGCAAAAAAAAAACTCAATATGTATATGCATAAAAATTTTAAAATATAAAGTTTTTTTTTTATCAATTGTAAAATATAATGTTAATATATAAAAATAAGATAAACAACATCAATAAAATATGTTCCTAAAAACAAAAGAAAAAAACATCAATAAAATATTATATAACTAGTTAACTATTATACCGTTATTTTAGTCTTCTTAATTTAGGTGGATTAGTTTTTATTGTGGACCCCACACAATTTAATAATTTGACCATGAAAGAATGGAAAAAATGTGTAGAACCTACAATAAAATAATCCTCTCTCATATTGAAAATAAAATAGATGAAAAATAAATCATTGACAATAGTACCCTTCATTCAATTAATCATGGATAATGCTGGTTTGTACGAATAATTATTTGAAGAAAGCGAAGAATCGTTTTTATATTTGCCTATTTTCACCACCACCACTCCGTGTATTTTGTCAAGTAAACTGAAAATTCGGTGACAAATTTTTATAAACACAATACGTCAGCATTCGTGTGTTTCTTGTAGCCTATCCCTTGTAATAATTAGCACTGCTCGTTAATTATATAAGGAAAATGCTAGATGTAGCGAGAAACCCAGTTGAAACTTGAAATGATTTTATTTTTTTTGGCAATTGAAATGATTCCTTCATAAAAAAGAAAAGAAATTGAAATGATTCAAATATTCAAATATATAATATAATAGTAGTGCTAGTACATAATAATCGAGCCTTATGGTAAATAAAAGTATTGAGCCTTGGTGTCGTTCACCCTTTGGGAGACTTATAATATAGTGGGGCATATATATACAATTCAGGAAAATCAAGGGTTCCTACAAATTTGCAATGAGAGATCATCATCATCTTCAATTCATAAGAAGTCTCTTTCTAGATTTAGTGGCTCATCAGGTGTTAAAGATCTTGCTAGTTCACCTGTGCTAAAGCAAGTAAAGAACAAGGTGCAGCATGAAAAATATGTCAATCAATTAAGATTTAGGGACCTTAGGAGAAGAGCAGCATCTATACGGGCAAACAAATCTGTAGCTGGAGAAGGAAAAGGCATTCGGAAAACCGATGTTGTTAAAGCTGCAAAAGTTGCATTGGTTTCTGAAGCTAGAGATGCTATCAATAAATTAAATTTCAGCAATCCCAAATCAATTTCATGGGCGACACTTGTAGTTCTGACGAGGACAATGACATTGGAGTTGAAGGTGAAAGTCCATAGGTTCTTCTCGAGCTAATTGACTGAAACTTGTTGAAGAATTGCATGTACAGTTTCTTTTGAAGTTTTAGACATTGTAGCTTAGTCAAAATCTAGTTTTCGGAAATCCCAAGTTTTGTAGATGTAGCATTACTTGTAGTAGTTAATAAAAAGAAGCAATCCGCTTTTTTGTTGTTCCAAACTTCCATTGTAATACAGCAATGAGAATTTTTTAGATGTAATGCATTTAGATTAGGCTATAGAGCAATGATAATTGTCTTGTATCCGTCTAGGTACTTTGCTTGAAATATAGATCACAATCGGCAATATTTGCTCAATGCCGGTTTTGGAACATATTTTGTCGGTTCATTGAAATAGAATGCAAAGAAAACCAAGTTTGAGTTTGTTGATAAGTCTTTTGGAATTTATTAGTTTTATATATTGTAGATCAAATATTTGCATATTTGATCGGTATAACACATACAATGAGACTTACTCTGAATATAGATCAGGTCAATAATTCAATTTATAGTAAGGGTACATTGGATAGTTGGATTAATGGCTCTCAATTTGCCCAAATCTTGAGGTTAGTCCGGTTGGGTTCCGACAACCATGATACATGGCATGGGTGTTGGGTAACCAATGACATAAGAACGTGATTGGCTGAATGAATATAACAAAGCATACGTATGCCCTTTTTTTACCATACATCATGATAATTGTTCTTTAGGCTAAGTGTTGCTCTGAAACCCCTCCATTTCTACTGGAAACTAGCTTAGATAATGTATTTTTACTTTCATTTTTAAGATGCCTACAAGAAGTTAATTTCCGATAAATTATTTTCTCACTTCGAGTTTAAAGAACAGCCATCATACATCATCACTTTGGCTGTTCAATAGACACCTCAATTTTGCTACCGATCGAGTTTAAAGAACAAATTATTTTAATATTAGGAACTATTTTGACAAGCAAAGTGCACAATCAAGAACTATTTTAAAATTTTAATACATTGAAAGAACTATTATGGTTACTCCTTACACATTCAGAGACCAAAATAATTATTACCCCTTATAAATAAAACACAATATGTTAAGAATAAGACCAACAAGTCAACAACCTTGTGCAAAACTTGTGGAAACAAATAAGTGCAACACATTTGTTATGATTTATAAGCTTTTAAAATTGGCTTTACTTTTGTCGGTAGCAAGTGCAAGTGTTAACAACTTAACCAAATTTTAACCTCGTGCATCAAATGTCTAGATCCGCCCCTCAGCTAAACACATACACATTCCTGAATTTTCATGAGCCATTTATTCGCAGCGTATAGCAATGCACTTCAGATAATTAAAATTCAAAATTCGGTTGAAACAATTATGAATCAGATTTACTTACTTCTCCACGAAACATTTATTACAATTTTTTTATAGAAGTATCTTATTATTGAAAGAAAAGTATAGAAAAATGAAATGAAATAATAATGATGAAAAAATTGTTACATCAAATAGTACATTAAGGGTTATATGGTCAATTAGACCAACTAAATCTAACTAATATGTAACCAACAACTTTTACATCTTTGATAACTTAGGAATATGAAAACTTATTCTTCAAGAAATCGAAAGGCTATGAAAAGTAAAACCACAGTTAATCTCTTGCCATCTAATAATTCAATTATTTCAATAGTTCAAGTTATTAAATAAAAGCACAGGGATTGTTTCATACTTTTATATAACCTAAAGTTATAAAAACTTTTTTTTGACAGGTCATATAAACTTATTCCTTATGTTCTTCTATCTTATAAACTATCTTTGAATAATGGGGACCTGTATCCATTTCATGTCTTTTACCTTGTCCATATTGTACATGCATATCTTGAATATCCCGTTTAATACATGCAGTCATTGATGTGAGGAAAATCCTTGATATATTAACATTTTTTAACAGCATATCTTGATCTCTGTACTCAAACGGTTTGATTTTCAGTTTTTTAATTAAGAACTATATTTGGATCTTGGACATTATTTTTAGACTTTAGTCATCTATTGTAACAATGTTGGAATATGTTAAAAAAAAATTCCTTCTTAT
>Ga0315915_1006553_pt1 | contig 14185 bp, 7 predicted proteins | sample MpolbnodulesMG_FD_207738 | JGI IMG/M metagenome (GOLD analysis project Ga0315915, IMG submission 207738) | Medicago polymorpha root nodule microbial communities from Los Angeles, California, United States - branched nodules | ecosystem: Host-associated > Plants > Roots > Nodule | place: USA... | reverse complement strand
CCTTTACGTTTCAATTGATGTTGTTTATTCTTTTTCTTCATATAATTTTCTGTTCCTCCTTTACGTTTCAATTGATGTTGTTTATTCTTTTTCTTCATATAATATTCCTCCTTTATGAAAAAATTGATGTTGTTTATTTTTCTTATTCATATAATATTCCTCCTTTATGAAAAAATTGATGTTGTTTATTTTTCTTCTCCCTTTAATTTTTTTTTTACGCTAAAAAAATTGCATATATTTTTTTAAAAGAAAACAATCGTAAAATTTAAAGAATTGCATATTTATTCTTCTCCTTTTACTATTTTTTATACGGCATATTTTATTTGGTTTCTTCATTATAATCCTAGTCTTTTCTTACATATTTGTACTAATCTATCACTAAAAAAACGATAGAGGAAGTAACTTCGTCTTTTCTTATATCCAATTCATTTACAATAATTGCATAAAAAATAAATAAATTGGTGTATTTTCTTATATAAATAACGACAAATTAAAATAACCAAAGCAAAAAAGTTATGACAGATTTGGATTTCTTTTTCATTCATTGCCTCAAGAGAAAAAATTAGATTAGGGTTACGAACTCTATCACTATTTCATTGGTATACAGAGGCAGCTGACAATCACAATCGACTAACACAAACAACCCTTTTATCAGCCGCCGCTCCACAAATATATTAGGGTTTACGAACTTCAACCCTAATTCACTCCTATATATATATCGCCTCACTTTCTCACATAGGCTAAGAACTGCAACCCTTTCATTAGCCACCGCTACAAATATTCAGGTTCCTTCCTCAACCGTTCTCAATCCAATCCTTTAACTTCCATGTAGCCAAGAATAATCCTTATGTTAGAATCTATGAATATCGTCTATGTCTCAACGGTGACATAAGATCATGCTCTGAAGGTATAATTTTCAATTGTGATTTTAATGGCAAATTAAACAAGAAGATGGATGTCGTCAATGAGTTGGATTACGTTTTAGTTTCATACGGCGGCTGTTTTCAATGGAATAGATAGGAAAAGATAGATGAATGTATATAAGTTTTTACTGTGATTTCCTTGATTAATATATAAGTTTTAATGGTGATTTGTTTTAATTTTTATGTGGCTTTTGTTTTATGTATTCGTATCTCTACAATATAAATAATGAGTTTTGCTAGAAGATATCGTTTATGAGGGTGTCTTTTAGCAAGTTATTCTATGAGCATTTGTTAAAAGACACCAACTAATTTTTATGAAGGTGTCTTTTGACATCTTATAACTAAAAAGAGGATAATCACACCATAAGGTGTGGGTTGCTAAAAGACACATTCATGGGTGTCTTCTAGCAAAACTCATAAATAAATTAGGGTTAATAATGTTTTACCCCCTGTAAAGAGTACTTTTGGTTTTGTAAAAAAATGTTTTTTTAGATTTGGGTCTTCAGAAAACCCCTCAAACCATATGACCTAGCGGAATCTCTTATGTGACGCTGACTTGGATTTTGTTTTTAATTTTTAATTTTTTTTGTCATCCATGTGTGTAATTCATTTACCACGTCATATTTAATTAATAATTAAAAACAATTTAAAAAAAAATCTGTCAAAAATAAAAAAAATTATTTCGAAACAAGTTTTTTAGAATTTTCTAAAAAATTCTGCAAATCATCCTACATTTGTGGCTAATTTCTTGCTACCCAACACACTTAATACCATGGATAGAAGGGAGGATCAAACACAGAACGCTATTCTTCTTTCTGGGCGTTCTCCATGGCTTCAATTATGTTGATCTTCTCTTGTCTCTCTCTCCTCTATTTCTCACTCGCCATTTTCATCTAAAGCAAACATAATGTTAAACCCAGAACTTTAATAATTTGGGGTTGTGGGTATGGGATAAAATTGGGGTTATGGGTCAAAATTTCTCAATGATGCAAAATTGAAATTGAGAGAGAGAGAGAGAGAGAACGTTGAGACAGTATAAGAATTGGGGCTATGGGTCAAATTTTCTTAATGATGCAAAACTGAAATTGAAGCAAAGTAGTACACAAGAAATAAAGTTGAATCAAATCAAATAAACAACAACATTATTGAAGGGAAAGTATGAGAATTTATGCGTTGTTGTTATTGTTTGTTGTGTCAATGAAATTTTTATGAGTTTTATTCTTCTCTGTTCAGTCCTTATTTGCACCTTTCTTGTAAGCATGCAATGAACAAAATCTATTGGAGAAGGGGGAAGAGCGTGTGACAAATCTGAGAGAAAGGGGAGGATGAGAGAAGAATTACTGGATTTTGTTTTTTTTATAGCTTTGAATGTGAAGATGAACATGGTAGAATGAAGATGAAGAAGGGGAAGAGGAAAAAGAGAAGTGCAGATTTTTTTAGAAAATTCTAAAAAACTTGTTTCAAAATAAAAAGTTTTTATTTTTGACGGATTTTTTTTAAATCGTTTTTAATTTTTTGTTTTTTTAATTAAATATGATGTGGTAAATAAATTACACACGTGGATGACAAAAAAAATTAAAAATTAAAAAACAAAATCCAAATCAACGCCACATAAGAGATTCCGCTGAGTCATGTGGCTCAGGGTTTTCTGAAGAATCTTACTTTTACAAGGACCGAATCAAAAAATATATAAATTACAGGAGGCAAAACCAAATATGTCCTATACTATTACCCAATAAATTAAGCTACTATAGTAGCTCCATAATTTGCACAAGGTTATTCAACAATATTTGTGTTACCGTGTTTTTCATTGCTTTTTTCTCTCTTTAATTATCGAGAACCAATAAATTTAATTTTTATTTTGGATTTTTCCAGTATTTGAACTATTTGCGATATTAAGGAATTAAAAATAAAAAAAAAAACCGTCCTTGTATTCAATATCCACACTTTAAAAAACTATTTTGCATAATAAATAACAAAATATCATTGTGATTGAATTAAAAAATTTGACAATTAAAAATATAAAATCCAAAATCCCAAAAAAAATAAAAATTGGTGAAATCAAATATTTTCATTCAATTGTCTAAAAAATATTTAGTAACTATTAAGCTTAAATACATTTTTTTACCCTTTGGTTTCTCAATTGTGCAAATTTCGAACCACTTCAGTTTTCTTAATTGTGCAGTTTTTGAACCATTTAAGATAATGAAATTAAAAGGAATTAGAAAACAGAAAGATAAACTTTTAAATTTTTAAGAAATTGAATACATAATTTTTAAGTTTATATTTTTATTTTTGATTTTTTTAACATGTACACAAGTCATAGGATTTCCCTTAGTTTTTTTTAGCAATTTAATTTGGCCTTTTAAAACGTGGGTGATTGAAATTGGCTACAACGGAAATTAATGAATTGATTTTACAAGGAAAAAAAATGTTCACACTGCAATTGAAAATGTTGGAGTTTTGGGTTAGTTTTTTTGGGTGTTTTCAGATTATGTAATGGGTTGAGTTTTTGGAGATTTTCGTTGTCTTTTCTTCCTGTTTGTTTTTGGCAGCATTAGTTGTTGTTCTTTTGGTGCGCTTTGGTGTCTGGGTTTTGATGTTGTAGTCCGATTCCACTACATACTACTTGTATTATTTAATAAAATCTGCCACTTCAAAAAAAAATTGAAAATGTTGCACTGTGATGCATAACGTTGTTGGCTCCTTGGGCACTTGCCTCTGGTTTCAGACTCAAGATGCTGCCCCTAGTCCCATCAAGTCGAAGTAGAGATCTCTCCAATTGTTAAAATAAATTGCAATGTCTATTATTCAAGTTTTGTTGGATAAATGTCTAATTAATGTTACATATTTTAAAAATATATGCATTTATATCATATATTTACTATAAATTATGGTAACAGAAATTGAGACTTATTCTTAAAAATGGAGAAATGATATGAATGCATCAAGTCGATACTTGCTTATACGTCCTTTTATATATATTGCTTTAGGAGGATAAAAAAGTAACATGAAATGAAAATATTCATTACCAGAGATAAAAGCATTAGAGGAAAAGAAGAAAAAAAAATGGAACCATATTTAAGATTTGTTAGATGATTCATTGTTGAGTCATGCTTGAAGTTTAAGATTTGTGACTCTCACATTCATGTCGTGGCGGATTCTTCAAATTTCATTCTATTAATTGCAAGCTTTTATATATATATATATGTGTGTGTGTGAGGGAATGTGACACTCATGGACAGACATTTAGTTTTATATTGATTGATGATGTCCAACGAGAATCTAACATTTTAGGGTTTTTTTAGACGTTTAGTTTTATATTTATTGATATTGATGTCCAACGAGAATCTAACATTCTACGGTTTTATTAGATTGCGGTTATAAAATAGTGTTGTGTGGTAATAGCATGGGTTCTCATTAGATTCCATTATAAACACCTATTAAACGGAATAGTCAAATATGAACTCGGTTCAATGGCGAACTCTCATATTTTTAATAAATATTAATAAAATACTATTTTTAATATTATAAAATTTAATTTTAGGTCCACTTCTAAACCAATTATAAGAGGTTCATATTAAACACATTCGTATTAAACTTGTCCTTTAACATTTTTCTTAAGAAAAACACAGACTTTTTTTTTTGTCAAGTTGCCTAGTGGTTAGAGCTTCGAGAAAGGGGTGTCCGGGTTTGGAACCCCGACCCTAGATATATTATGCATTGTCTCTATAAGCTCACAAACACTAAAAACACAAACTTATTGGCCTTCACACTCTACAATTTCTTGTTCTACTATTTTCATTGAGTGCACCTTAGTCAAAATTTGTACGTTTAATTTGTTTATCAAACAGTTTTTACATTTATCACCAACTTCGTTCAACCACAAAAATAATTAAGACATTTGTTCTTCTGCACAATAAATTGATCGTTTGATTTTCTTCTATTTTTGTATAATTTTCCTATTGAAGCTATCAATCAACTGTATGGTGCCAAGCCATATATAAGTTCTGCCAAAGACTTTAAGACACTGCATTCCATGTCACTCTTTTCATTGCAAGAAAAAATGGAAGCTATGTCAACTATTTTATGGCATCAATAGTAACCAATCAAGCCATTCAAAAAATATATATAGTTACCAATTTATATAGCTAATTTTTTCACTACCGTGTAAACAGAACAAATATTGTTGCTTGGGAGGTAGTTGCTTCACATTACTGATTTATAAACTTGGAACTAAATAATAACCAAACTTTCCTTCTAAAAACAAAATAACCAAACTTTTTAATTTTGTTCTTCCTTTTGCAAGACGGGCACATGATAAGGTAAACATTGGATCCTCACAATATTACATGTTGGATTAGTTGGAGAGCGATTACGAGTATATGAAGAAGCAAATAGCAGTTTTTCTATTCAATGGTGTCAACCAAGAAATAATCCTACCTCTTAAACCGATCCGATGGTGTGTGGCTTGAGACCTTAGAGTATATTTCTCTTAATGTTTTAGATTCAATTCTCCCTAACTTAACAAAATGTAATATTCTTCAAATTGATTGATTACTTTTCTAAAATAGAAATTCAAATACTCTCTGGCGTTTGTTGAGTTATGGGATTGATTATTTGGCTTATGTAAATGTAAATCCAAATCCAAATTCTCCAAATAGCTGATGATTTTCTTTTAACATTTTCAACCAAAACATATTCACAACCGCCTAAAACATGACTTGTAATTACTTGCCAACTAAGAGAAAAAGATACTTATCATGTACATCATGACATGTGTGTAGCAATGACCAAATCCACGTGTAGGATGAAGCAAGTGTCAAGCATGCTACTCTACACGTTATTTTGTATGCTAATATTATTGTGGTAGCAGAATCACTTTTGAATCCATAATTCTGTCTTTTTCCTACTTCTGATCACTCAAAATACTTCACTATATCCACTACTGCATATAACTGTAGTTGAATTCAAGATCTCCCTTCAACTCGTCGTTTTCATCATACCTTCACTTCACTTCAGCTAATAGGTACGTACTTTTAGCGCTCTATGTATTTTTCACATCACTATACTCAAATATAACCAAATACATAGTATATATTACATTTAATTATATTCTTTTTTTCCTATAAGGTGTGGCTAAGAAAAACATTGATTAAGGAAAAGCTATGTCGGGTGTGTCTCTAGCTGTGGCTGGTGGTGGATATGAAACTGAGAAAAGGCAAGAACATGGAAGCATGACAATGATGGGTTCATTACGTGTAATAGAGTTACAACTTGTAGCCTTTGTATTGGTTTTCTCAGCAAGTGGTCTTGTCCCTCTTCTTGATCTACTCTTCCCTTTCTTTGTCTCTATCTATCTAGTAGCACTTTCACGTTTTGCTTTTCCCTCATACAATCGTGGTGTGTCCCAAACTGTTTTCCATGGAAGCAAGGCTTTTCAATTCTATGTTATTGTTGGAACAATTGTTGGATTGTTCTTGCCTCTAGCTTATGTGTTGGGTGGATTTGGAAGAGGGGATAAACTTGCAGTGAAATCTGCAAGTCCACACCTGTTCTTGATCTCTTTTCAAATACTCACTGAGAATATAATAAGTGGGTTGTCAGTGTTTTCACCTCCTGTGAGAGCATTGGTGCCTTTGATGTATACAGTAAGGAGGATCTTTGTGGATATTAATTGGATACATAATGTGTGGCTCGACATTACTTTGCCAGAAAATGCTCATTTTAAGGTTATTATGTACTTCATCATCGTCACTATTTAGACTCTTTCCGGTTCCTGAACGTGTTGTCCAAACTAACTAATGAAGCTGAAGACCAAACCGTCAAATGGATGACACGTTTAAGGACAAAAAGAGACACATTGGATTTCATTTTTGTAACTTTGATATATTGGAAATGATTGCAAATTTGGTGCATTTTTTGCAGGACAAGGCATGGTTTTGGTTTGGGAAGGTTTTGGCGGTGGCTAATCTGGTTTATTTCTCCATCAATCTCTTTGGGTTCTTGATTCCAAGGTTCCTTCCAAGAGCTTTCAAGAGGTATTTCCAAGAGAGGGGAGAGATTTATGCTAAGGCTGCTGAGGATAAGCCACATGGGATCATCAACAAAACACATGTACCACAGAAGAAATCAATAAATTTATGCCTTTAATTTGTACAAGATCTCGTTATTTTAAACAGTTTGGCACTCTTTCTTCCCTTGAAAACTATGATGTGCGTATGGTATATATAGCATCTTATACATATAAATAGCACTAAGGTATTGTACATACTGATATTGACGTCAAAAGTGAAAAGGAAAGATAGATGAGATCTGTAAAATCAACCGTGCTCAAGTCAACGTCATAAAGAAAATTCCCAAGAAAAAGATTGGCGTTGCACAGTTCAATAGCACCGTTATTTCCCTATAATTTTCCAGTCCTTACAAAATTGATCATATACATAGAGGGGCGCTCTATCCACAGTTCCACACTTTCCATATTACAACAAATACTAACAAGGGGCATTCTATCTCTACTTTCCAGATAACAACAAATACTAACTAAACATACTGTCTAACTAAACAGGGTGACAACTCTAATACTAAAAGTATATCGGGTTAGTTTTCATTCATCATCGTTGCTTTCATTCATCATTGCTTCAATAAATGCAGCTTCTTCTTCCTGTAGGAACCACACAACACAAACATGGAAATAGAAGCGTCAAACTTAATGTATTAAAATTACAAAAAAAACATATATGAATGTGTCTTTTGTTAGTGACTTTTGCAACACTCTTATGGATGTTTTGTAACTTCGATACATACATTCTTAGACTACAAGTGCAGTGACACCATCATAATTTACTAAAAAGCGTGTAAATTCAGTCGCATACCATCAAGGCATTAAATTCAGTCTCCTCGTCTATGGCGTCAATGACAGCAGGATCATCCAGCAAGTCCTGTTCAGAAATGTTGCCTTAGCAGATTAAATCACAAGCACCCGCACAGTAATTCTTGTGTGTTATGTATGTATGATATGATGAAAATTATAAATTCATATTTTGACTCCAAATTATAAATGCATACGAACAACAAAAGTTGGAACGCATAACATTATTAGAGCGCATGCCACGGCCGGAAAATATTAAGGCAACCAAAATCTGGATCTGGACAACCTTTTGTAAGTGGCATTCTGATCTCAGAAAAAGGAGTAAAAGGGGAGAAAAAATAGGATCATGCAACATACAAAATATAGATTGAAACAAAGAAAGGAAATTGTGAACTAATTTTGTAGTTAATTAATGATTGGCTAATTGCCTTACTTACATCGTCAGCCATTTGAAACATCCCATTCTCACCCTGCACAAATAAAGGCCAAATTAATTATCATAGTATCTATTTTATTATGCCAATTGTACAAATTCAGATCTAAAAGAGCTTCAACACTACATTAATACTGGTATTCACAGGGTAGTGTGTTCAAGATTATATGGAATAATACTGCCACTGTTTTCCAATGGCAATGATAGGCATCTTAAACATGTCTATAAAAGGAAGGGGGAAAAAGGGAAAGAAATAGAGGGAGTCGGGGTGCAATGAGGACAGGTGGGAGCAGAGAATGGTGAATAAAGAGGGAGAATAACTAAGGGTACAAGTGGCAGCTTAAGAGTGGTGATTTTGATTGAGAGAAGTGGTGAAAGGGAGAAGAATATATATAGGAGAACTGGCGCAAGAGGAAAGGCTGGTTGGTTTTGTAATGGAATTTGGGACTGCGGCGTACGAACTGAGAGTCATTCTCATTTCTATGAATTGTAAACATACTTCCAGGCCATATCATATTCAATGTGAGACTCTCAACACACACATTCTCCCTCACGTTCAGGACTGAACATTTGGAAGGTGACTTGAGTGGCACACGATAGCAGTAGCTGATAGAGGTGACCTTACGAATCCTGGATAGGCTCTTGTACCAACACAGAATTTGGGAGGGCCTAAATCAATCGCCTTATAAAATTGGCTTATAAGATGAAGATTGCCCCCACTTATTAACATATTTTCATGTCACATCTCATTCAACGTAAACTCTTAACATTATTCCCATAGTGGGAGATCATTTCATTTTGTTCTTATTTTCTATTTCTGTAAGGAGATTTATTCTACAATCTTGTCATTTTTCTGTTGATTTGATATTCGTTTCCCAGAAGAGAGAAGAACCTCTTCTGAATATTAGTTAAATACCAATATCAAACGTTTTCCTTTTAATTTCTGGTGTGATCCTGCAATGGTTACTTTCAATCTTTCAGAAGCTTGTACAAGTGGAAGCTTACCTTCACAACAACAAATTGAAGTGGTTCAGATGGTGTATAAATCAAGTAGCGAGTATCTTCCTGCAAAAAAAACAGACTATTAATTAGCACACAGTGAATCTTAATGTCCAAAGTTCTACCTAAGTTTGTATCAGGTCGTCTACGAGGTGTCAACTCAGTGGTAAGAGTTTGACCTTGTCACTTTAAGGGAAGGACTTCAAATCTCTTCGGGGATAGTTGTAAAGTGACTATTCATAACACTTAAAATGATAATAATTTCCCCCTCCCTCGATTTAGAAAGAAAAAGTTTGCATCAAGCCTGAGGTTCCTTTGTCACACTTCTAAATTTAAAATTAATGGACGAGGACAAATAACCAAAAATGCATCTATACAAAGCATACTTCTTCATGATATAAACACAATATGGTTGTAAGAAAGTACAATCAATACTACGGAAAAAGTTGAAGACAAACAAGAACAATGAATAGATCAGATCCAGGATCTTCCAAAAGACTTGGTAAAAACATATGGGAAACAAAAGCAACACTGGTAATGGTAATACAGACCAAGGAACAACAATAACACACTTTTAGAAATGTAATAAACAATAGGTTCATTTCAGTGAATTGCTCATTACAATGTCCATACTAGTGAAGTGAAAAATAAAAGATGGGTATTCCGACAGACGATTGCAACTCAGGTTTGCTTCCTTACTAACTTGAAAACACTTAATGAAATTCCTCAATTAAAAACAAACTCTTCAAAAGGAGAAAAAAAAAAATCAATAAACATATTTGTGTAAATATCCAATTAAGTTAATAAAATTACCAGATCAAAATATGTAATTTCTACACCATCAGTTGGCAAGCCATCCACTTCATTACCATCATCTGCAAAATGGTATTAACAACTTGCATTATATTTAGAGCATAAGTTTCAAATAGTTGTGCCGAAAATTATCACTCTAGAAGTAAGAACGGATTAGAATGCGTTTATCATCACCCTAGCCATATATTGATAAGAACTTCCTAAAGATTAACGTTTCATTTTATTTGTTAAATATAATCACAATCAGATATGACAGTTGGAAAAATGAAAATTAGGAATCAAGCATGAAAAAAACGTAGGGTATGCATCAAAATCAGAAATGCAAAACACAATCGAGTAACAATGAATATATATGGCATGTCTTCAGAATGAAAAGAAAAGAAATGTAAGATATCATTCTAACTATGCAACAATTCATGGCCACCTAACTTGCACATGAAATTATAATACGAAAAAAAAAGTAAGCTATCTCCAAACTTTAAGTCCAGTAGTTGTAAACATAAATTCTAGTGTGATAAGTGCTTATTCAATAAGCACTTAATGAAGTGACTTGGCAAATTCATTCTCTTGGTAAGAAGGGGTCTAAATTCCCACGAAAAACACTGTACTATAAACTAAAAGAGAGGTGATGAAAATAACATAAAAGAAAAAGCTTATCTCTCCACCAAAAACTTGGCTTTGAAGCAGAAGGGAAAATATTGGGCATCAAAAACTGACATTCCACGTAATCAAGCTCTGACCAAGTAGTATAAAAAAACTTGACAAGTTTTTAGCAAATACAACTCTAAACGGCATGACGTGACTAACTACTCATATCATATGCTATTGAATCGTTCTACACTTTAACTGGCACAATTGAACAAGAACATATTCCAAACTGAATAAACCCTTTGCTTTGTTTACACTCTAATAACAGAAACATTCGAAATTAGTACTTTAGAGAATGGGAAAGTAAAAAAATACTTGCCTGTGTGGAAGTCAAGTATATCTTGTTCTGTGTAGCAAAAACCGCCACGTGCTGTGTAACAGTACCTGATATGGACAGAGATATTTTGTAAAGATCAAACACAGAGTTAATATCATGAGTGACTTTCTAGTTACAAACAAATCAGAAACATACCCGCTGTAAACAAGATGCATGTGTATCTTGGCGAGCGCATACGCTGCAGCAGGCAGAATAGATTCAACTTCCTCCTCGATGATCTAAAACACAGAAGACATGAATTTGGGTAAGAAGATTCAGCAAACGTAAAAAAAAAGGAAAGGAAATATGTATTTTCCCATAAGGTCAAAAAGAATGTCATTGTATGTGGAAACTCTTTTAATAGTAATGAAGTTCAACTTTCCATGCAACATTGATTTTAATTTGACCTTTTATCTGTCCATATCACAAAAACTAAAATAAAAATGAGTGATATGCAGGGAACAAATAGTTTTTAACCATCCCATAATAAACAATGAAATATTGGGATCTCATGCAAATACTTCATAGTTTAGGCATGAAGAAATAGTGCCCTGTGACTGTGATGTATGAGTAAGAGCAAAAGATGTTATCTTTGTCAAAACAAACTGTAGATCATAATTTTTAAAGGATATGCACTCTGTTTTACACCAACATCCAATGAAAATCCATCAATTTTCGCATCACCCCGTTTTTGTATGAACATTTTGAAATTGGTGGTATGGCATGGAAAATTTGTGTTCTCTCATTGATGTCACAGTGTAAAACTATTGCACAGTGACAGCATATGTCCACTAAACTCTTTTTAAAGAGTTATTCAAAGAGATTTGACTCAATTAAATAACACGATTTAGGTTGGAAAGTAAAACATCTCAATGATTGATGAGAAAAACACGCTAAACAACAGTTGGTATTTTAGCACATGCGTGTCACATCAGCAATTGATTCTCTCGTCGACAAATGGGCTTCTTTACTGTCCATAAAGTAAACTCACATTAGCTAAATCAAGTCCATTGAAGATAACATTGAGAATTATTCCTAAATGAAGATTAGATGCAACAATACGAATAAACAGACAAATTGAGATTTAGAATGCAGGGCAGAAACTTACAGCTGACCATCCATCAGGTGTGCTCTTCAATATTTCCAAAGGCCTGCATTAATAAAATTCCATATCCATAGTCATCAATAATAATAAAAACAAAGAGATTAATTTCTATGTACCGGCGTTGTAAAACTTTTTTATTACTTACGTGTCAACCGGGCTAACCAACATACATTCATCTCTATCAGAATTTTTGAACATTCTCCGAACCACACACTCCAACGGAAGGTTATCCATAGGATCAACCTGTTAACAACTTATTTAAAATTTTGATAATTACTCAAACGAATGCAATAATGAACACAAAAAACAGAATAAAGCAGTACTCACTATGGTGATAAGCCGATTTGTCAAAGTAAGCAGAAGTTCACCGTTTTCGTCAATGGCAAACCCGGTGGGAGGTTCCGGCAACGGCATATCATCGGGATAAAATAAAGAGGAGCCAGAAGCAACACCAGTAACAACATTTTGAACATCATTATCCGCAGAAAAATCACGAAATAATTCAAAATCAGTATTGGAATTCAAATTTTTCCAATCATCAGATTCAACAGAAGTATTCTTCTTTTTCTTCGTCTTCTTCTTGGAGGAAGAAGGAGGAGGAGGAGGAGAACTTTTCTGTGATTTGGTTGCAGTACAGAAAATTGTAGAAGAATTGGAATGAGAATTAAGGTTTTGAAATGAAACTGAAATTGGAAATATGTGTGATTTGAGAGAGACACTGGACTTGAAAATTGCAACTGCTGCTGCTGAGGAGCAACGTAGCGCCATACTCCCTTTTCCCCTTTTTTCTCTGTAATCTAATCTACTCAGTACCCTGCCCCCTCTTGTCACAACAATTATATTTATCATTCCTTCAAAAACAAATACAATTATATTTATCACTATATTATATATTATTTTATACTTCATTCTTTTTTTTTTAGTGATTTTATACTTCATTTAATATAATAATCTAATCTTCATTGCGTCTCTAGTTCAAAAATTAAATTAAAATTATAGAGTTTAATTTGTATATATTGTCAACTGAGAAAAAATTCATCACAATAAGTTATGTGTTCGATTTTAAAAGTGATTAAAATAAGCGTCAGGTGTTGTGATTATGTCTAAAATATATTACTATAAATAAAAAAGCATAGCACATCAGTCTCAACGAAGAAAACGGGGGATATGGCGAAATTGATAGACATTATGGACTTAATTGGATTGAATATTGGTATGTTAACTTTCAAACTCAGAGAAATAATGGAATTAAAAATGGATAATCTTGAGTTAAATCCTTCTTTCATAAAACAAATAAATAAAAGTTTGGAAAGTGAAAATCGAAAAAGGATAGGTGCAGAGATTCAATAGAAGTTGTTCTAACAAGTAGAGTTGACAACATTTCCTATTGCAGTAAGAAATGAATCCTTTTTTCCACAAAAGGATTAAGTATAAACATATATAAGTTGATGTACATCTTACATAGTTAACGATGCAAAACTTTTTTCCATTCATACTACTGACTCATTCGAAATAAGTATCGCTCAATCCAATTTAGAATCTCAATGAATCCCTATATGATTGTCTTTTTTAATTTACATAAATGATAAATGAACACAGACTTTTTGACACAAAAATGACACCAATGACATTATTTGTAATTTCTATTAAAGTGCAAGGACAATTTTGTAAAATCATCCCTCTCTCTTGTGTATGTTGCCTCTTCTCTCTCCTCACTCACTTCATTGTTCTTCTTCTTCTCTCTCTGTCACCTACGCCGATGATGAAGACCTAATATTGCCAGAGAAGAAGGAGGCATGGTGGTTGTTGTGAGATCTTAGAAAAAAGATGAGGTATGGTTGTTGAGATCCGAGTTAATGAAGCATGGTGGTGGATGTGAGTTGGTCAGAGAAGAAGGATGGGGTGGTGGTTATGGTAGTGGTGGTGAGGACAACACTAACGATGGCTGAGGGCGACGAGATCGGAGAGGCGTGGTGGCGTGGTGGTGGTGAGGAGATTGGCGATGGTCGGATCGAGTAGTATGGGATCGGAGATAGATACAGTGGGACGCCGACGAGATTTGCAGAGGAGGGAGAGA
>Ga0315915_1006544_pt1 | contig 14192 bp, 8 predicted proteins | sample MpolbnodulesMG_FD_207738 | JGI IMG/M metagenome (GOLD analysis project Ga0315915, IMG submission 207738) | Medicago polymorpha root nodule microbial communities from Los Angeles, California, United States - branched nodules | ecosystem: Host-associated > Plants > Roots > Nodule | place: USA... | reverse complement strand
TGATTATATTTGATATCGTTAGTCGGTTGAGTCCGTTTTGATCGTCGGAGCAATGTCTGTCCATGTTGACCAGGTTTCTAATGGGATAGTTTGTCAGATCAACTTACACCGAAGATTCCGAATTCCATAATTCCAGCTCATGCTTCGTTCTTATTCCAATAAAGTCATATTCAACGGTCCGATTGATTATATTTGATACCGTTAATCGGTTGGGTCAGTTTTGATCGTCAGAGCAATGTCCTTCGATATTGACTATGTTTCTAATGGGATAGTTTGTCAGATCAACGTACACCGAATATTATGATTTCCAAAATTTCAGCTCCTGCTTCGTTCTTATTCCAATAAGGTCATATTCAACGGTGCGATTGATTATATTTGATACCGTTAGTCGGTTGGGTCTGTTTTGATCATCGAAGCAATGTCATTCCATGTTGACTAGGTTTCTAATGAGATAGTTTGTCAGATCGACTTACACCGAAGATTCTAATTTTCAAAATTCCAGTTCCTACTTCGTTTTTATTCCAATAAAGTCATATTCAATGGTCTGAATGGTTATATTCCAAAAAAGGTTATTTCCTTTATATGTATTATAAAATATAGTATATATATAAATATTTTAATTTTAAACATTTAAACAAAAATATTAAAAGAGACTAAGTATCTATTCTTCTATTATATACAACATATAAAGAAAATAACCTATTTTGCATCTTTTGAGTTGGCTTTTTCTACTTCTAAAACTACCCTCAACTTTAAATACAAATAGCACATATAACCAGTTTTCTTCTTCTTTTATCCTTAAAAAAAGTTTCCTAAAAAAAATACCTTAAAAAAAGCGTAACATACTATATCAAGTATATGTCACTATAAATATAATCAATAATAAAAGTTTTTTTCCTTCGAAAAAGCTAAATTATAGCCCATCCAAATTGGTATCATGGAGAATCGAACCTGAAACCTTAAGGAATAATAAAAGGAAAATTATCATCGATACACTAAGATAAAATATTTTCAAAGGGGAAATTAGAGAGTAGAATAGCGGCTCTTATCATAAATGAGTCCTATTAACATATGTAAGATAAAATATTTATTCTTCAATCATTGATTATGGAATCAAGTTGCCTGAACAATTTTTTGTTTCTCTTTTCACTGATTCACGTTCTCTTGATCACTGTAATCATAAAATCTCAAAAAACAAAAATTTATTTTATTTTGGAATTCTTATGGAATCATTAATATTTGTTTTATTTAGTTTATTTCAAAAAAAAAAAATATATATACAATCTCTGGTCCAAACTATTTGGGTAATTGAGATTTGTCCATTTTTTATGGTCCAAATAGTCTGTAAATATTTATACAATCTCTGGTCTATACTATTTGGAATTCTTAGTCTCTTTTGAGCTGACTTTTGATCCTTTCAGAATTACCTTCAACTTCTAATGACTCAAAAAGAGCAGACAGACAGGCCCGGTGGTACCCGTTTTTCCGCTAGTGAAAATAATAATATGAAACTATTAATCAATTTTTTGCTACTTGTTCCGAAAGTAAAAAGAGTTTCATCTGCTCCTGAATAACTTCCTCCAGAAGGGCTCCCGCTTTCCCAGTGAATGTCTTGGTAGAAGATATGATTTCATTGAATTCAAGTTTATTTGTTTTTAAATACGCTTGTATCTCAACAAGAAAATAATCATGAGTTTTGAAAATTTTATCACATTAACTTTCTCATATCGGTGCATAAAAATTTGCTTCCGCAATATAAGTACGTAAATTTTGTGACGGGTGTAGTGCAATTATTTAACAATGTTTTGCAAATAAAATATCTAATAAAAAAACTACATAAACGTTGATATTTTAAAAATAGTTATTAGTTTTCAAAATTTTGTTATATTAACTTTCTCATATGAATACATAAAAATTTACACCGGCATATATAAGCAAATAAAATCATCAGCAAGCGCAATGCAAACATTTACAGATTTTTTTACATATAAAAGACAAAAATATTTAATAGAAAAATTACATTTATCTTGGCAATTTTCATTTAATACCTTTAAATAGTTCATTTAATTCAAAAGAAATGTTGGACCTAAGATAAATCGCAATTCGGTTGATCAAAAATGAAACATTGTTGTAGTTCATTAATAACATATATTTTGCATTTCAATTTGTTTCATCAAGATGTATTGGTCAAATGGTTAAGTTATTTAATTAAGAGTGTGTGTGCCTTGGTTTGAATCCTTGGGGTGATATTTTTTATATTTAATGATTTTGTAAAGTCATTCTTAATTGGAATGAATGCATGTCGTAACAAATCTGTCCTAACCCAGATTTTATTTTTTAAAAAAAGGGGTTTGGATAGTGATTGGATTGAAAGGAAAATCTAATTGATTTGATGGTTTAAATCGTAAAATATCATTAATTTAAAATGGGGTGAATATATAAATAATAAAATACATGCTAAAATTGTAAAATAACATAATAAATGTTTTTTCAAAAAAGAAGAAGTTATTTTTATAATGGATGACACGTGGCTGGTTTTTATTGGTTTGGGTAAATTGCCCATCAATTTTCAAAGGCAACAAAATATTTTTATTCATAAGCTTTATATATTACTTTTCTATATGGTATTAAATAAATTATTTTTGTGTATGACATACTATATTTAAATTTACCTAGAGAAACGTAGTCAAGTTTGTACACACGTTCTACAAATGTCCGTTTGGGAACAAGAGATCTCTATTCATCATATTTTTATTTCTTATACCAGAAGATTTATATATTACTTTTCTCTGCATGGTGTTAAACAAATTAGGTGTATGACATGTTATAAAATAATTTATACAAAGAACCATAGTCAAGTGTACTCACATGTGCTATATACATACGTTAATGCAGTAGAATAAGCAGACAGACATGCCCGTCTGGACGCTAGTTCCAATAAAATTATAACCAAATACAAGAAAATAAACATATAGTTAAATGCAATAGAAAAGCATAAAGATAGACATGTCAGTGTCCGTCTTTACACTAATAATAATAAAAATAATAGATCCACTTTGGTTTACCTGATAGTGTTGGTTTTGGACTTCGAAGTTTGCTCCTATCATGGCAATACTAATACACTATTGTATAAACGCAACTCCTAAGTTAACTAATGGGTACATACTTTTCAATCGATTTTTTTTTGACAAATTTACCCTTAACAACTTAATTTCTTTTCAAATTTAAATTTTAATTCAAATGTACACCATAATTATAGAGAATTTGAAAATTAATTACTTAGTTGAACTTTTTTTTGTCTAAAATAAAGTAATATAGATATTATAAAACGGAAACAAACTAATTAAAATTAAAACAAATAATAAAATATAAACAGCAAATTACAATCGAAAAAAGCTGATAGACAAGCATGTCTACGTGCATCTTTCCGCCAGTAGTAATAATAATAATTTAAAAGTTTACAACTTGTTCGCCATATAACATAGTAGTAACATGCAACATTAAAGCTTCCCTTGGTCACTTGACTGGCATATGAGACAGGTCCTGGATAGTTTTGATGCCTGATCAAGTAGTTCAAGAAAAAAATAGAAGAGCAGCAACAACTGAAATTGGTTGATCCGTCAATTTTTGTATATTTAGCAGGTTAATTGATGTTGTACAGATTGTGGAAAAAGCAACACTGAGGGTATCCATAAAACTCTCCTGTCTGTCCCCTATCTATATTAGAAAGAAAAAAAAAAACCACGGGCTTTTGGTAGCCCAAATAGGTCAAAAAGAAGGGAAAAATATAGGGGAAGGAAGGAGAGACTAATTAAGGTGGCAGCCTGCAGTGAAGCTCGTACAACCTAACTGAACAAACAATCAACCTTAAATATAAGATAACATTAAACTTAAATATATATATATATATATATATATATATATAATGTAATGTAATGTAATTAATTAAAGAATGATGTTAAATTTTATAGTTCAGTCATCTCCATGGATATACGAACAGAGGAGCATGGTGGCACAACGACGCAGGATGTAGAGACGAGCACGTTGCTCCTTAACCAAAGAAGTACATTTGTTGCTAAAACCATATCCCTTTCTCTTTCTAAGGACCTTAACATCATCCATAATCAATATTGAAAACTAGTACTGTTCTTCAAAGGCCAATCAACACCCAAAAAAAGAAAAAACGAGTATGTAGACTAGAGGAGATGGATTAATCTATATATATAGAGAGAGAGAGATTAAGGTGAAGGTTGCACGGAATGGAATGGAATGTAGTGTATAGGAAGTTACATGTGGGTGGGGAGGCTCGAAAACTAAGGCAAAAAGAGAGATTTGCAAATTAAGTTGGATTTGAGTGAAGGGAGGAAGGGGGAGTGAATGTCGTTAATTTAACCTTAATAATGCAATAAAATAGTGTCCTTGGTCTTACTTGTATTGTCAATGAAATCAAGGTGGATATATATATCATAAGATTTATTAAAAAAGTAGCAAAGGTGAGCATAAAAATACGAACAGAACAGTGATCAAGGTGGATATAAGATTTTTTTTCATCGACAAAGATCAATCAGGATATATACTTAACGAGTAATTTTTTGCTTATACAATTATATTGTTTATTTTTAAGGGGTGAACATCGAAGTTGAAGCACATGTTGTAAGCTCAATACCATGAGAAAATGTTAAAATGCCTTTCTTCTACTACAAACAAACTAGCTAGCTAGCTTGATTGATTTCATTCATTCATTCATAAACAATGCATTCAATGTACCTCCACAAGTGTCTCACAAGCCGTCAACTTCTACTATGCAAAAATAGAGTACACTTGAAGCAATTCGAAGATCGTTTCTCAAACTAAATATTTTCATTCGCGAAATTTATTATCACGTATACATGAAAATTTAGATTCACTTCTAAATAAAAAGCTTCATGGTTCGTAATCATCTTTGGTTACATGTTTTTTTTTTTACTTCAGCGTTAAAAATTTTATTAACAAAAGTATGACAATGAAATACATGTAAAGAGGGGGAATCTCTTTAATCTATATATTTTTGAATTATTAAAAATATATTTAGCCAATGGGAAGGACCTTGAAGTACAAGGTGGGTCTCTTCCTTAAGTTACAAGACTATAAGAAAAATACAACAATCATCGCATATCTACCACTTGACTTTATTTCATCAAATTGGGAAAAAAAATGACTGGTTAAATACCATTTGCGGTCCTTTAAGTTAGATATTTATAACAAATCAATCATTTAGATTTTTTTGTTACAAATCGGTCTTTTAAGTCAGAAAACATTTGCACCACGTAATCTTATTTTCATCAAACTCGGATAAAAAGTGCTTATATGAACGCTTAATGTTAAGTTGGTATGTCCAAGTTCACCGCTGTTAAAAGTAAGGTTCATAAGTATATTATCTGATCTTGAGCAAATGTTCTTTCAAATGCATAGATTATCCAATCAGAACACTTCCATAGATTATCAAGAAGCACACAAAAATAATGAAATTAAATCACTTTTTTTAACGAGCCAAAATGATATATATATATATATATATATAAAACTTTCTCAAAGTTGCGATTTTGACCCCCTAAGAAAAAAAACTACAAAACCGACCCCTAAGTTTTGCACCTGTGGCAGTATTGGCCCCCAAGACCAATTTTGACTTGGTCTATGCTGACGTGGCATCCTAAGTGAGGTGCCACGTGTTTTTTTTTGCCTTGGGGGCCAAAACTGCTACAGTTGCAAAACTTAGGGGGTGGTTTTGTAGTTTTTTTCTTAGCGGCCAAAATCGCAACTTCGTGAAAGTTAGGGGGCGAAAAACTGCTATTAAGCCTATATATATATATATAACACCAAGAAATAGTTTTGCTCCCTAGCACAAGGAGTACATAAAGAAGCAAAACAAAGTTACATCAAATAGTCTTGAATAGCAAAGACTCGATGAAAATAAACATCAGTCAATCCCAAACATGGAAGGAGATTCTGCAACCACATATGGTAACCAAAAGGAAAACACACATTTTTCGTTTTCAACCACCGGAGAGAATATATTTTCACCTTTTCCAATAGTTGCACGGTCGTATTGGTTTTGTTAGCAAAGAGGAGATGTTCTTTCAAATACATTTTTTTATGGGTTTTAATTTAAGTGAGGAATGCTCACCTTTAACAAAGGAAATAGGAGGAACTAACAAGAGTGTTTCCTTATCTTCCCTCCTTATACATGCTCAACCTCAACAAAATTCCTAATTTTTCCAAGCTCTAAGTGATATGACATTCTTCTCTTTTCTCTCTTGATGTATTTGTGAGGGACGGATTGCGGTTTATGTTAATGTGAGAGTGATCTTTTCTGTTAGAAGCATAAAATTATACATAGGAGGGTTTAATTTTTTGTATGGGTAAAAATTGGCCTTAAATAAATATTTGAGGTGTAACAACGCAATTTTCATTGTTTACTCGAGTGTTCTATGGAACTTTGTATTTCATATTTTGGTTTTCATGTTGTCTATTTTTCAAACAACTTTAATTTGTATAGCTAACATGAAAAAACAAACCAATAGATGAACGGTCTCCACGGTAGTGAGAAACAATGAGTTTGGTGTGGCTTGTAGCTAGGGTTTCTTCTTTAGTAGAAATGAAATATAGTCTGAGTGATGTGATGGATGATGAGAGAAAGTGAATGAATTAAATAGTATTTTATGTTGGACTTTAATTTAGTCATAATCATAAGTATGTGTGTGCGCGCGCACTACAAGAAATGTTGCATTTTGCCAGGGGTGGAAGCCCTGGAAAAATGCAGAAAGCCTTGGCAAATGGACGTTTGCCAGGAGCAGAATCACTAGAAATCTGCTCATCGCAAATGACCCTGCTAGGGCTTTAGCTCCTGACAAATTTGCAGGCTTTTGCAGACTGTGTCAGCATCACATCAGTCATTTTCAAACCATGCCAGGAACATTGCCAGGGGTTAACCCCTGGCAAAATGCGTACGACTTTTTTTTACAAAAAATGTTTTTAAATTATTTAAAAAATTAATATATTAAAATTTAATAATTAAAATAATTTTAAAAAACATTTTAACAAGAAATAGTTTATACTTATTACGGTATAAAACTGTGGGGGGTTTGTTGCAGAGGTTGAAAACCCCGCAAATTGTTAAAAAAATAATTAAAAATAATTAATTACAATATTGAAACATTCATTAAAATATGATCAAAGTTACATAAAAATTAATCACAATATTGAAACATTCATAAAATATACATAAGTATGCAGAACTGCTCAAATACTTATAAAATTTAAACAGAAAAATAATAGTCAGACAATTATAAAGAAAGAACAGATAAAGTTTAATATCCACATACATGATTCAAATCCATATATATCTTGAACACTAACTGATTTCAGTACGTCTTTTACCAACAACAAGTGATTTACTTATTTGTTCAACCAACCAATCAAACAAGGCATGCATATATGGACTTTGCCAAATTAAACAAAATTAAAGGAGAAAAAGGGAATCATACTTATAGCCCCACCGCTGCACCATCACCGTGCACTTGATTTTATGGCAGTAGGGATGACAATTGGACCTAAGCCTAATGGACACCTGCAAAAAATACCTATGATGGACGGGTAAATGTCCGCATTGTTGGGCATGGGCACGGGTAACTACATGTAAATTTGAAAGGGTATGGGTGCGGGTACGGGCACTCTAGTGCCCACCCCGTCCCATGCCCACACATTATATATACTATACCAATAATTTTATTTATATTAAATTTAGCTAATTAATCCAAAGTCTTTGATATTTATTGCAATATACATTTATTTTTTATATTTTAGATGCTTTTATTTGGCTAAATAATATGATGCATAATATTTGATATGTTGATTTAGAATATTTCATATCATATTTTAATTATGTTGTGATATTTTTTTATTTATTATCTTTTTGTTGTGAAAGTGCGGGTAATGGATTCGGGTACGGGCACTTAGATACCCATAGGGTATGGGGACGGACACCAAACTTATTGCCCACGAGGATATAGGCTCGGGTATGGGGATTTTTTTAAAACGCGGGTACAGAGATGGGTATTTTAGTACCCTCCCCAATGGATACCCATTGCCATCCCTATATGGCAGTGTATACATGATTGCGCCAGTAAGACCAATGTTGTTTCAATAAACAAGCCATACATTGTCTCCAAAAGGATCTCAAGTACTGTGAAGTAAAATAAAGATCTTTCGAATCAGAAGCTGGAGTACTCAATTCTTTGATAAGTGTTTTGTTTCTCCTAAAACAAAATGATAAGTACTTTTTATATCAACACACACTCTAATATACTTCATACCATAAGTTCTCTAAGATGGCTTATGAAAACAACTTATAGGTTTATATGAATATCTTTTGAATAAGAACTTACAACAAAAACTTCATGTACTCTTCTCTAGTCAGTGTTTTCTAGTTGATTATTTTCGCTTTCTATAGTTTGATTAGATTGCATACAAGTGAAAATACCTGTATAACTCTGAATTTTTTTACACCTCTGCAAAATCAATCCCCAATTCCCTTTCTTTAGATGAATTTGTGACTTCCAGCATCCATGTTACTGGATTATAACCGTCTTTGATCTTGTTAACACCATGGATTCCCTTCAACATAAAAGTATGGACATATTGAACTATTAACAAAAAGATAATGATTCAAACCTTAAAAATGAATTCAGTATTCCGTACTTTTCATTTGATATCTATATCTATATCTATATCTACCGACCTCAAAGTAGCTGATTAAATTGGAAGAATTATGTCCAAGTGACCCCACATATATCTCTTGCCCTCCTTGCTTTAGTAATAAAAGCAGCATTTTATTGTGACATAAATATTAGAAGCTTTGCAATGGAAGAAAAGAAACAAAAAATTCTTATTATCTTGAATTGTTCTTTTTTTATCACCTCATCAAAAGATTCAAGTATATCAATGCTAGGCTGGTGGTTGGCACACACAACTGTTCTTCCAGTGTCTACTGTGTTCCTAACTGTTCTCATTACAATAGCTGCAGCCCTTGCATCTAGCCCAGAAGTTGGCTCATCCATGAATATTATTGAAGGATTAGCAACCAACTCAACTGCAATAGTCAGCCTTTTGCGTTGCTCCGCTGAGAGACCGCTAACACCAGGTAGTCCTACTAATGCGTTTTGCAGTGGTTTCAGTTCCACAAGTTCCATGACTTCCTCAATGAACATCTACAAGCATAAGTCATTTTCAAACTTAAAATTGACATTTCTAGTCATATCATGTTTAGTCTTATCACACATCCAACCCAACATCCTCATCTATACTACACTTAATTTAATTTTATGTTTGCTCGCAACATCGGTGGTGATGGATCGGTCACGATGGTGGTGATGTATCATATCTAGGTTCGCTTATGAACTGTTATGATTTCGATGGATCTTTGATTGTGTTGGTTTGTGGTGCTTCATGGGTGGTCTTCATGGTGGTGCTGATTTTGGGTCTTTTGTGGCGAGGCTCGTGGTGGTTTTTGGTGGTGGTGCCTGTGGTGGTTTTTGGTGGTGGTTGGTGTTGCTTTTTGGTGACGGTTAATGGTGGTTTTTGTGGTGGTCAATGGTAGTTTTGATGACGGTGGTGGTAGTGATGTTGATTTTTGTGGTGGTTAGTGATTGTTATGTTTTTTCCTTGTTGTATGATGGTACAAGGGTTTTTGTTGACTTTTGCGGTTCTTTGTGCGAAGTTTTTGGGTGAAGGTGCTTGGGAGAGCTAATGGTGGTGTTTGGGACGATGTTTGAGGATTTTGGTACAACTTTTGTTTATGTTGTTTCGTTGATCTTGGTGTTAGCTTTGTTTTGGTGTTTCTATTTATTGATTTCGGAGGTAGCCCTTTGTTAGGAAGCTTTTTCTATAGGTTTTTTGGATTTTTTTTCTTTGATTCACGTGTGTATGAGTTTTCCATTGGGGGCTCCCCACCTATCATTTGTATCTTGCTACTTTAAGACTCCTAACTTAGCACTCCTTGTGCTGATTAAGATTCATTGCAATTTTAATAAATTTCATTTTATCTTTTCAAAAAAAATAAATTAATATTGGGTTGGTTCTTTAGAGCCCAACACCATGTCCAATACAACATCAATAACTTTAAGCTATTTTCTTAATCTTCGTTTGATTAACCTTTTTCATAACTTCACGGTATGATTCATAATTTTAATCCCCTAATAATTTGCACAATTTTGTATATCTTTGAAAGGATTGTATATCATATTGTTCTTATAAGTCGGAATTAAAGTGATTCTTGCAAGACTCATCCAAAAAATGTGTTTGACCTCATAAATTTGTTAATTTGTTTGGTGATCCACACTAGTGCAAAATTGATATAAGAATTATTTGTATTATACCTATTTTATTAAAAAAATGTGTGAAATATAAATTAGGTGGCAGTTTTGTAAATATATTAAAAAATTTGTTTTAATGAGTAAGTTTGAAAACGTGATTTTAAGAAAAAGGGTGTGATGTCTTTTCTCCATATGATTTTTTAAAAAACAAAACAAAATTATCTTTTCTTCGCAATCCTGGGGCAAACTAAAATTTTCCCTATAACTAAAAAATAAACAAAATATATCATCAATATGTTTCCTCTCTTCGTATTTGCCTCTCTCCCACTCCCCTGCTAACTCACACGCGATCCCTCTCTCAATCGATTCCTAATCTCATCCAAATTACAATTTCGACCGATACAATTCCCTCTCTCTAACTGTCGATTCAGTTTCTCCCGTCTAAGCCATCTCAGCCACGATTCACTCTCAAACCTTGTGTTTCAGTAAGTTCTCTCTTTATCTCTTTCAGTAATTGATTTGGAAATTTCGATTTTGAAATCTAATGCTTCCTTTTGTTTCTTCTAATTGAAGACCCTTTCTTTATGTTGTTTGCTTCCAATCAGTATATGGATTTGGGATTTTTGTTTTTATTTTTGCTTTTTGTGTATTTTTTTTTCCTGTAAAAGGTTATTAATGATTGATATTAATTTTTTAGGGAATTTAAGTTTATAGAGTACGCCAGAGATATCTGGTTTTAAGAAAGTTATTTGTTCTGTTATTTGACTAGATTTAATTTTCAAAATTAAGTTTTGTATTATTGGGTTTTAATAAAATTGTAATGACTGATTATATTATCAAATACCAAAACTTGAGTCCATTTGTAGATATGTATTGTGATTACGTGAGTGAAATAGAAGTCAACTTTGATTAGTTTTGAAAATTTGTCATAAATTTTATTACCTTTGTACCTAATGGTTTCATCAGTTTGTTGAGTCCTTGCAGCAATGTTGTTAGATTGTATTTGTTAGAGATATTCACTATCACAACCTTAAACCCTATATATTGCGGCCAGTGACTAGTACACATTGTTTTGGCCTTTGACGGCAGAAAAGTCTATGTGTGTGACGTCACCTGTGAGGGTTGCTGGTTTATTTTATGAGGCTACCGGCACGTGATGATATTAGAGGCGCTGAGAAACTGCTTCCGTTGAAGTTAAATATTATGAGTTTTGATCATTGTGTGTGCAGCTTGTTGAATTTGTGATTATTTCTTTGATTTGAGTTATTCATTATTATGTTTCTGTGAATTGTTGTAAAAGTCTAATGTATTTTGGATATAGTTATGAGTATGTGTTCATGCTAATTTCATAGCTTTTCTGACAAGAGTTGCTTCTGTTGTATAATGAAGGATCTACAAAATTATCAACCGTGCAGATCAACCTCAGTTGAGTTATGTGTAAGGGCTTGTGTATTTGCCATTATGGTGTGTTTGTAAGCATGTCATCACTAAATATGAAGGTGATTATTAGTTTTCTTTATATAACAACAACACAATACTCCTATGATTAATTGTTTGTACTTTGATAGGTTAAACAATGTGATTATAGGAGCTTATTGGTGGCTATAGAACTAAATTATACAAATTAATATTTTTCTAGTCCAAGTTATTATATTAACACATTATTAGTCCCTTTTAAGTCCAATTCATTGTACTGTCACATTATTATTATCTTGCTGCCAATCCTATTATTCTGATTTCTCTTTTTTTCACTCTTTTCAACACTTGTATCTGCTCTTGCTTATGTTATTCTTCTTATTGTTGTTCCTTGAAGCACATTAAGGGTTACTAGTTTACAAGAAAAAGTAAAGGTAATTGACAGAGAGTTATGTTTAGAGTTACTATCATTTTTTAAAATTCTCAGGAACATATCAAGAGTATCAGCACTGAATTTGTATTTGATCCATGCAGATTGAACAGCTGTCATTCCCTTTAAGCACATGAATGTGACAATATTATGTTTTATGGCTTGTTGCTATTAGAATTGAATCACTGTCCTCTAGTACAGGAAAAGATAGTTGGTTCTGCAGAACCTGTTAATAGGCAAAAGAGAGTTAAGATATGTGCGCAAAAAGGGTCCAAGGGGAAGAGACTTCTATAGAGGAAGAACCTTACAGGTTTGTACTTCCCAATTATATCTTATTATCATTCATTAATTTTGAAGATTTTCCTTTGTTGTTAAGTTAAATATTCTAATTCTATCTTCCCAGATGCTGGTGAATCATTGGAGTCAGGAGTGAAGAAAAGGACCAAGTTAAGGGAAAGCCTTTAAAATATTAGAAAGGGGAAAGAATGGTGTATGGTTGTGTACACGAGAGTGAGTGCAATCATGGTACTTTGTTATATTTAGAGAATTGTCTTGATCTTTTATCTTGGCTAAGCATTATTATGTGAAGAATATAGATAACTCATCTTTTATTTGTGCAGGTTTGACTACTATCATTGGGATGGAGTGCATGTCTCCAGGAAGTGATGGAAACCCAAACATGAAGGCTAAATCATTTGTTTCACATGTTAGTATACCGTAGATAAAATTTATGAAAAGATTACACAAAGAAAAAAGCTCTTCAATAAAGTTTAAGAGGCTAAAGGTATATGTTATCATGTTTACTTATTCTACATAGGATAAGTAGACTTTATTTCTATCCAAAAAGAATTATTACAAGTCAAAGTCATTAAATTATAATGTGCTTGTGTTATGAATACATAGGGAACATAGATATGTGAATTTTTTTTTTGTTTAATAGTTTAAAGTAGTAGGCGTTAGTGATCTCAAAGTGAAGTATTATGAAGAGATGACACATAAAAAGAAGTTCTTCATTGAAGTTCAAGAGGCTAAAGGTATGTTGCCATGTTTACATTTTTTTTGTATTTATTATGTAGGTGTCAAGATTAAGGTAGTAGATAAATAGCTTTCCTTGTCTTCTTGTAGATTGCCTCTTTTTAACTTTTTCTTGACCCAAATAATTCTGATATCTGTACTATATAAAAGTTAATAAAACAAATTTGAAGTCGATGGAGCCTATATTTTCCTTAGAAGATGAATTATAAAAAAGTTACTTTATTATGCTTGGGAGCTTTAAAACAAGTATCCTTCTATTGCCTGAATGATAAGAAAGGTTTGGATAATTAGTGACGATAAAATGATACTGATTTATTTGAACTACAGATTCAAGGATACACTTGTAAACGAATCACAATTGTAAGTGAATCACAGTCTCGTTGTACATTATAAGATACAATTTTAAGAACTTACCTTTTCAGTTATTTGTTGATAAGAGAATGAAGCTTATGAAGCTGCGAGTTTTGTACCTACTTCTATTGATTAGAATATATTTTTGTTTTGCTATTGTTCTAGTGTAACAAATGTTATTCTTATTTGTTATCTAATTGTAGAAAGATTGCATTATGTGCATGAAGCTTGGAATGAGGAACAAGCGGATCATCTAGTTCTAGGAATATTTGATTTTTTTTTTGTTTATTTAGTATAAAATTTCATTTTTGCTATTATGAAATTTAAGGTACAAGAAAGAAGTGTTTGCCTATTGTGTAACTAGTTTGTATGTGAGGAATTGCGCAGTGTGGATTTAGGTTGTAAGTTAAGGAGGGTGTTGTGGAGTCAATTTTTATTTATGTTTGTGCGCTGATTGGTTGTATTTTATTTTAAAATTGGCTTGAACAGTTTGTACCATTTATTTGATTCGTTTATATATATATATATATATATATATTTGTTGGGTCATAAATATAATTATCTGCTTAATAACCCAAAAAGTGGCAATTATGGTAGTTGTTACTGCCATC
>Ga0315915_1006543_pt1 | contig 14194 bp, 6 predicted proteins | sample MpolbnodulesMG_FD_207738 | JGI IMG/M metagenome (GOLD analysis project Ga0315915, IMG submission 207738) | Medicago polymorpha root nodule microbial communities from Los Angeles, California, United States - branched nodules | ecosystem: Host-associated > Plants > Roots > Nodule | place: USA... | reverse complement strand
GATTAATTAAGGACTCTGGCTCTAACTCCTCTAAGAGCCATCCCATGTTTGAGTATGAGAACTGAGGTGGGCAGAATGCAACCATGATGTGGATTTCTTACAATTAAACTGTTAACTTAATTATTGGTTTAGAGATCATAATGACTATGTAGTATATATATAGTAATATACATATAAACAAGTTGACCCTTACATAAGCTTCATGTTTATACTAATTAATGAATAAACAAGTGATTATATTTGCTTAATTATTATGTTATGTTTTATTAATAGGAAAGGCACATGTTAAGGATTCATCAAATAGAAAATATTTAATGAAAAAAATTAATTATCAACTTTTTAAAAAATAAATTTGCACTATTTCCAATACATAATTTTTCATTTTTGACATCCAGGAAAATTACTTGTTATTTACTAAAAATATACAATATTTATTCATTCAAATTGATAAAGTACATCAATACAATACAAATTTGTTAAAAACAATAAGTATGAATATGCCCAAGAAAAAAAACCCACATCATCTATATTAATAGCATAACATGACAAACTACACAAGGCTACAAGTATGACACTATTCAAGTATTCAAAATAATCATGTCTTCAAATTTGTAATGTTGACGACACCAAAGTCATTGATTGAATCTATATTGGATCAAAGTTGATTTGACAATTTGAACCGAGCAAACACCGTAACAAGATGGAAAAGCAAAACAACGTTGTATAAAGACGAAAATGAGGTTGTAAAATGAGTGTGAGAGAGAGAGTTAATTAAAAATGACCTTAGTGTTTGTAAACTAGGTTGTAAAAAGCATTGCTACCTTAGACCTTTGATAAATCTTGATACCCTCAAGACAAAATTAATTCAAAATTCAAAATCGCATTCAAACAATTTAATATATAAATGACATAACATTAAATTATTGAATGTTAAGTACCATACATTGCCAACAAAACTCTACGATATTAGAGTGGTACTCCACAAGGGGTAGTCTCTCTTATGATCTCGAAACTGAAGATCTTGTTGCTTCATTCTCCTTTGAAGCAATTCAAAGACGGGTTCTAGAAACTAGAAAGTGATGAAACAAAAGTTTTGGGTCGAATGGTTTCAATTTTTCATTTATCAAAACATTAAAGCATCTCAAGGAAAGTTGTATTAGGTGATTTTATTTAAAATTAGAGATAAAAAATGGTGATGAAAAATATTTGGGGACTAAAACTTTGTAATTTTTTTTAGAGAAAGTAAAAAACGAAGTTTGAAAATTTTTATAAGGAGCAAAAACTTTTTTTTTAGATAAGGGAGCAAAACTTATTTAACCCAAAACAAATGAGATACATAATGTAGCAACTATTTACTCAAAATTGATATATTAATCATTCTAATTTGAAGTTAAGATTTGTAGCTTCTAACTTCAAACATCACATTGATTTTGATAAATACTTTAGATAAGTGAAACCATGGAAAGAGTATGTTAGACCAACAAATTACATCACAATTTATGATTTTTGTGAAGTCTTGGAGTATGGAAGTTTCTATGTGACGGTACCCTCGCATCATTTCCTTGCTACAGATATTTCATATATAATATAGGTAGAGTTTTGAGTTTATTCACCTTAAAATAGTTTGTTAAGAAAAAGTAAACAGAAAGAACGTTGTTTTTTTTTTTTTTATGTTACAAAATACAAAGAACATTTTTTTTTAAAAAAAGAAAAAACAGAAAGAACCTTGTTAATAATAAAAGTAAGCAAACCCTAAATTAATAATTAAGTGAGTGTATTGTGTAATTCAGTTTTAATCCACGCTCTCACAGCTTCCCAACCTCTCTCCTACACGGACAAAAACATAGGTGCCACATTGCAGACACGTGACCTGGCTAATTCTCAAGTAAGAAAATTATTCTATGATGATGATGATGTTTTTATTTTGACAAAATTTTATAATGATGACGATGATCCTTGCATTATTAAATTTCAAAGACCAACCTAAAAAGAAAAAACAATTATTCTCTCCATTCTTATTAATAAAAAAATGTCATAATTATTTGACATTTTTTATGTTAATCTTCTGGTTATTAGAAGAAGAGACTTTAATAATTCAGAGTTCAATCGTGAGGTATATATAATCTAACCAAAAATTGTTTTTATCAGAAATTAAATTTAGATTTTCCTGAATGATTCGTCTTAAGAAAGATCATTAACCATTAACCATTTGAAGACAAACGCATAAAAAAAAAAATTGAAAGGGAGGTCAATCACTAGGATGTGTTTGTTTGAAGTTCATTTTAAGAAATAACTTTCCTTTGAATATAAAGATGTGAATTTTATTTCAAGATATATAGAGAAAAGATGTTTGGTTAACATTATAATATTTTAAGAAACCTTAAAAATAGAGATTATAATATGTAGTTATACATAAACTTAATCTCACTCTTTTCTTTGAGAATTTTTTATTTATTCCCATGAACATTTTATACCCGAAAATAAAATTAAGTAAACTTGTAACAAACATAGACATATATATATATATATATATCATTTTATTTACATAAATCTACGAATATAACTTAAAACAAACTCAACTTAGTTAAATACTGTAATTGTTATGATAAAAAAATATTTTAGTAAAAAGGAGAGATATATAATAAAAAAAATATTATAGTTAATCATGACCATTTATTAAAATTAAGGGTTGAGATTTGAAGTAACTCTAAAGAGTTACTAAGATGTTTTAAAAGTAACATGAATTAATTTTCAGCGGTTCAAACTTTGGAACCAAGAACAGTGGAACACCTAAATTTCAACTTCTAAAGCTTTTTGTTCAGATCAGAATGCTCCACTGATTTAGCATAACTGCGTGAAAGTTTAGTTAAGAAATGAGAAAATTAATCACTAAAGTGAGTATTTAAACAAGGGAATCTAATATTCATTGGCTTGATCTAATGAGAAGACTAGACTAATCACTAAATGCTCGATCAATTGAATCTCTCCTAAGATTCTAACAAAAAGAAAGGAGTTGCATGAGAGATTAAACAGTCAATTTCATCTTGAAACTGTCATTTTCTTTTCAATTTAATCCCTAAATCATGATAAGCAATTAAAAAGTTCTTAAACTATAAAAAAAAATACAACAGTTAGTTCTTTGAGTATCATAAAACAACCAACTTTATTTAATTGAAGGACTAAATAGTTGGATGAGAGAATAGTTTAGAGATATTTTAATTAATTTAAATAGTTTGAGAACTAAATTGATGAGAATCTGATAGTTTATGAATTAAAATGTCTGTTTAACAAATGGTGAATGAAAACAGTTGGATCTCACACTCTTAAATTATGTTGTGTGTTCGGTTGTCATAATTGGAGAAGGATTCCTCTACCATTATTTAATCTTTCAATATTAATAGGTTGAGTATCCCGGAAAGCTCCGAAAGCAACAAGCTAATCAGGGTGACCATGTGCAATTGGCACAGGCCCTCAAACTAATAGGATCCTAAAAAAATTGAAGTAAAAAAAAAAAAAAAACTTGTATATACAAACAAAATCTATCACTAAATATCATTTTTCTGTACGTAAAAGTCTTTAAAACAACAATTTTGCTATCAATTATGCCTTGTCCATAAGTAAATTTTTCATATGAAAACTACTAAGATTATAATAGGGCCTCCAAATTGTCGGGAATGGTCCTAGAGCTAATGATTCTAAAGTTACAAGAGTTTGGAAAACATTATCTTCATCCAAAAACTAAGAGTGTATTTAGATGAAAGAATTTTTTTTAATGTAACTTTAGAGTGTAATTTAACTCATCTATGTAAATATTATTGTTTAAATGAAGTTTATGAAATCGTTGTCATATTTAGAAAATTTTAATATCACTCAAAAACTAAGAATTTGAAATTTAAACTACGATATTTTTTAATAGCCCTAATTTATTTACTAACCCATTCTTACTTTAATACTCATCTATAGAAGAAACTAATCTCTCAAAAAAAACTATATAGAATGCTAATAAATTACCTAACTGTTGTAGCCATTGAAGTGCACGTGCCACTGCATGGCATACACAAGCCTTTTGCTTCCTTAATTGTGGTTTGCACGGGTTTATTAATTAACATTGTTTGATAAAACTATGGATAAAGAATTGATAATGTGATGGTTTGCATGACATTATATATGTTGACATAATATAGTACATATGTCAATTAAATTACTTCTACACTAGACAGTTCTTAAATAAGAGACATGAGTAGTTTATAGTACGAATGTAATATTAAATGTGTTATTCTTATTCTCATATAGTGGATCAGGTTGAGTGTGGTGTATTTCTTATTGTAATAAGGAAATTGCTTTGTGCTGCAAAAATGTGCCGACGAAAAACGACTAAGCATGTAAATTAGTGGTTAGTATTTGAGTGAATACCATTTTTATTCTTCACCTATTTTCTTTATTACCACCTTAGCCATGTATGGTAACTAGGGGTGGCAAAAATACTCATGCCCACGGATACCCATGGATAAAATCCGTCACGGGTACGGGGCGGGTAGCTAAATGGGTATCCACGAATATAATAAATGGGTATTTGACTACCCATTATTATATGGATACAGACACGGATTTGATCGTATTCATACCCACGGGTACCCGCACCCAATAATAAATTAAGTAAATTACTAAAATATCCTTATATATCTTATCTTATTGCTTAAAGTTGTTACCTTATTGAAGAAAGTTTTACCGCTCACATAAGATTCTTCATTAATAACCTATGTTTATTTTTAATTTTTCTAATTCATCTTATTAAGTTCACGGTTTTCACTTCATTTACATCATAAAACATATCTTATAGATTATGTTAGAATCGTGAATTTTCTATGGATTATGTATGATTTATGAAATTTTGAATGGGTTATGTATGTATGTTTAAAAGTAGAAGTTTTTTGGTAATTAATTTTTTTTTATTATTTGTACCAAAAAATAAATAAATTCAAAAATCCATAGGTACCCATGGATACTTTAATACCCACGGGTACCCGCATAATGGATACTCACGAGGGTACGGAGTGGACACGTGTATGATATATATCCAATGGGGCGGACACGGATATCATACTATCCGTACCCATGGGTATCCATTGACATCCCTAATGGTAAGTGGTTTCTTACTTCGCTAAATTTTGTTGGAGTGCATGTTGCATTATATAACATTAATGCTCTTGTAATAATTTGGTTGTGTCGATCTTGTTGGGGATAGATTTCAATTTTTCCATCCTAAGTCCAAAATACGACCCAAATTTCAAATCAAACCAAAAATGTGATTAGAAAAAATGTAGAATCTTATAACCCTAGAAACAAAAGGTTACTTTCTCTCACACTCAATTTAGAAACGAAAAGCCACTCTCTCTCAACGATGATGTCCAATCTCAGCTCTATAGTCGTCGAACACTTCACCATCGACGTTCTCTCAAGTTTGTATTTTGTAAATCACTTACTTTTTTGTTTTCATCGACGACGTTCACTTGCTTCCTTTTCATGTAATCGTTGCCTTGTTCAATGTGTTTTGTCCGGGGCAGAATTTGATGATGATGATGTTGACGATGATGGTCAGGATGCTAGTGAAGATGATACGGTGACCATGATGATGACGATGGTGGTGGTGATTTTGATGATTGACAAGATTTCATTGGAGCTTTAGATGTTTAAAGACATTATCATATATGCTTTATGTTTTTTATTTTTTTAATGTAGTAGCCAATTGGGAAGGAACTAGAACCTTATCTACTTACTTTTACAAATTTACTAGCTTTATTATAGAGATTTTTTGTTAACAAGTTGGTTATGGAGTTTGAATTTTTATGTTAATTGGTATTTTGTTATATATATATATATATATATTTGTCATTTATGTGTCACATATATAAATTTTAATATCATTTTTAATTTTCCATAACTCATACGAGATTACGAGTCGAGTCTTACAGACCCTTTTTGAGAACTATATATATATATATATATAGACTTGGGAGAAAATGAATTATGGAGTGTTTTGACACAATCAATATTACAATGTTTGTTAAAACCGGTTGGGGGCTGGGGTAAGGTGATCCCCTTTTACCTTTTTTATTTTTGCTTATTGTTGAAGGTCTCAATTTTCTACTAATGACATGTATTGATAAAGTTCAGGTTGAAAATAATGATGAGTTCAAATTAACACATACCCAATTTGTTGATGATATGAGTTTGAAGAAAGAGAAGTCATAGGTAAATATTAGAGCTCTTTAACACGTTATTAGCACAATCGTTTCTATCGGAAGTTCATACTACTGCTTGATATGTAATCTATACTCTTCACTTTAATATCATTACTTAATATTGCTATGTATATAATTTATCTTAATCATCTTAATATTATTATTATCTGCCCCAGTTATAAAAAACTGGAAATCCATCAAGTGATTTATAACTAGAGTTGCTATTATTGTTATTATTACTTTACCCCTTATCCTAACACATATTGATGTATTAAAAAAGTTTGAATATGTAATATATAATTATATTATTGTCTTGTGTTCTCTCAAAAAAATAAAAATTATTGTCTTGTGAATTTGGCTGTCAAGTGATTATTAGTTGTTTAACTAATTATTACATATTTTATTATGGCTTTTTGATGAATATATACTTTAGTTGATTTCAGACAATTAATTATGTTTAGAAAGACTACTTACTCACTCAATAATTATAAGACCAACTTTTTATATTTCTTTGTCTCTTTACAAAAATATTTTTTACAAAACTTTTAAATGTATTAATAATTTCTTTACAATAATATTCATATATAACTTACAATTGGAAAACGTTAATTTATTTCCTATGAATATGATATAATTAATTGTAGAGGTGATTATGCAAAAATAACGATTTTCACGAAGATTTCATTCTTATACATTGTCTTGTGTAAAGAATTTTTACACTCGTAATTCAACACAATGGTTAGATGACTAAAAAACATTTTGACTTTTATTATAACCGTTTTTTAAGATCGTCATGATTGGTTGTGATTTGTAAACAATACATCAAAGTTAAACTATTTTTACAAATTTATAATTATAACTAGTTATTATAGGGTCTTGTAATAAAAAAATATGTGGAGTGTATTTAGTGTTCGTAATAAAAAAATATGTGGAGTGTATTTAGTGTTTGTGAGTTATTATACCACTTCGAGGGCGATATATATAAACTTTTTCTTTATGTATCCCATATGTAGACTTTGTGGTGACGAAAATGAGATTTTTATTTTTTATTTTCTTATAAACGGAGAGGATGAATCATGGAGTGTTGATTCGTACTTCATAAAAGTGTGAGATTAACTTTCATTAGAGACGTGCGAACCTCTTTGATAGGTAATGTTTTCAGCGCTCTTTGTGTCTTACAATCTACCTTCACTCTAGTGAACTCTCAAGACTTAACTCGCCTAACTTTTCTCCGGTTAAAAAAGTATGTTTGAATTTCTTAAACATGGTTCTTATTTTTAAGATAATAAATAAATAAATAAAATATCATTTATAAGAAATTCAACTTTATGTGTTATATAACATTAGAACAATTAACTTTAATAATTACTTTTTTCTTTATATTATTAGAGTCGAATTTATGAATTTTTCATCGAGTTTTTGTTATACAAAAATTACAATATTTCTCATTAATTTGAATATGCAGAACTGAGTTTTATTATATATATTCTCTAATTTTGCTCCAATAATTTTTAAAAACTTATCACAGCATTCAATAATTTCAAATTTTTTATTGATCATTTGATCGCCAATAAAATGAATTAATTTTGCTTCTTCATTCTAAAAACAAGAGATATTTTGGTGAACTTCATGATACAAAAATAATAATTTGAAATTTAACTATAAAATATTCATAAAATAGGAGGACTTTTCTGCAAGTTTAAAAAATAAAAGGAATTTGTGTAAGAGATTGGAAATGTTGAAGTAATTTACTCAAAATTAATCCACCGGTTTATTTTATTTATTAATAATCCTTGTAGCTTTAGAAAATCTGTAAGAAAACACACTGATAAATGCAAATATAAAAGCTCCTGCCTACACCTTCATTTTTGTTTCACCAGTTATAGTCTCACATCTCTTTCATACATGTACAGTGCATTCTTGTAACTAAAGCCTAAAGACTATCAATAAAATTTAATATTTACATATGGATAAACATTCTTGAACTTTTTCCATAAACATACTTTTTCAGACCTGGACCCCAATCCTCTGTGCTACCTGCGTCAGCAAAAGATTCAAGTCATTTATGTATGCATAGTCTCAAATAAAATTTTTAATTTTTAGAAATCATATACTAAGATTAGCATAGACAACAAAAAGCAAATATGAACTGTTGATAAAAAATAACAAACAGCAGAGGATTTATCCATATAAGGCATGCATTTTTGGATCATGATAATCACACATCAAGCTGCAAACTGTCACATCGGACATAAGGATATACTTGTCAGACAGGGTCCCCGTTTCCCCTAAATTTGTTACAAAATAGCATTGTTTCTATTCTTTGGCTAACGGGGAGACTTCTATTGGGAATTTGGCATCTGAAGGGAAGGAGAAATTGACATGTGGGAAATCAAGGGACTGTATGGAATGGTCCTCATGAGTTTTGGACTTTTTGTCTATGACTGACAAACTTCTAATGTACAACTGATATATTATAATATAGTCATACCAATGGTTATTAATAGTTGGATTTTGATGGACTATGGACCATTCTATACAGTATACACAACTGGGAATGAAACTCCCACCCAGCAGTAAGAACCTGAATATGGGAGGTACCTACATAAGAATCATTTTTGGGAAGATGTTTTTTTCTCCCTAGGTGTACTCGCCCTCTAGTCTCCACTCTCCAGTAAAATTTTCTTATGCATCAAAAAGAGATGAATATGCTTGACATACCTCCTTAAAAGAGTGAACATCACTTCCCCAAAGCCATGCATCACAGCCTGCATCTCTGGCACCCCATATATCATTTCGACGATCATCCCCAACATGAACAGCATCCTCAGGTTTTACATCCAATAGTTCACACGCTTTCAGAAATATAGTTGGATTTGGTTTCTCTGCTTCAACCTGTATGAAATAGGCATACCAATCATTCACATATACATTAAATGTGATATGAGTTCATAAATCAACTATGGAACAGAAAAGGAAAATTGCATGCTTATATAACTTTCAACTAACAGCACACACCGCAAAATCATTATTCAAATGCATGGTTGCTCAAATGAAAAACTTGAAAATATAAATAACTGTCAAGAGGATCTCGCAGGACAAGTCCAACTCCTCAAAGTTAATATTGGCAGCAAAAACATTCCACAGAATCTATTGAATGATTCTAAAGTATTAATAATACACAAATTCTTCTTTTAGCCATCAAGGTCCCCATTTAAATTTTCACCCAATTTACTTCAGTATTCCTCAATTGCATACAATACTTGATACATCTTCAATGCTAAAGGGTAATGCAATTCCCATGCAAATCCATTGTTTCAAATGTAAGCATGTTTGGTTCAATGGGGGAAGAGCTCTACAACATAACTCTGCAATCCAGAGTCATGCTAAGCTGCTTCCTCCTCCAATACAGTTCTAAGAATTGCATTGGGTGAGCACACTACTTAAATATACATACTGCAATATTAGCTTCACAGTTGACATATTTGTGGTTCTACTAGAAAGATTTGTGATATATCATATACGAACAAAGATTATGCTTTCACTATTGTGATAATTTATCTGCATTTGATCTTTCAATTCCTAACATCTTTCTGCAAGATGCGAATTGACACAGTAAATGATTTAAGATTTATTTCCACCATTTCTTTCTCAAAGATTTTTTGGCAGTGATGATACTCTACATTGTGAATGACATCGATACAGTAAGTTCAGCGAGGAGCTTGCATAGATTTTTCGAGGGAGTCAGATACATGTATATATGCATTATATGCCGTATTGTCAACAAATGAGCCAAGTGTGATGGTGGAAATTTAATGATAAAAAACATGTCCAAGTGAGTTTGAACATTGGAAGTTTCATTTTCATGTTTTTTTTTCTTGAATATTCAGTGCAAAAATACAAAAAACAATGGTTGAGGAGCGGAACACAAGACCCTGCTTTACCCAAAGTGAGGAAGTTACGACTACTATATACTTTAAGTTGGTGTAAAAGATTTAAAATAATGAAACATTTGAGAGGTGCCATGGCTCCCACCCGCCATGCAGAAATACTAGCATGCATCAATAGATGAGGGGGGATGTGGAAAACATGCGGTGACACAAACTGATAAAAAAAATACGGTAAAAAGAGAAACTAATTTACTTACCTCAGCTGATACTGCTACAACATCAAACCAATCATCACAGTTTAATGCCCGCAAGAGAGGTCTTAACCTAGTGTCAAAATTTGACACAACAGCCAATTTCACACCTGAGTTTCTAAGAGATTTGAACACTTCTTCTGTGTTAGGATCACATAGGTGCCATGCCTGTGGACGATAAAATGGCAAAAAAAAATCAAATCCTACGCAGATTGAAAACAGAAAAAGAGGTTATTATACATTTTAGAAAAAGGTAACTATTGGAGGAGGTCATACCTTGTCAGTCGTATAGTAGTTATAAAGCTCTTCAAAGTATTGAGAATCCGAACAGCCAGTAGAATTACTCACTATGTATTGCCAGAAAGGTCTTCCATCATTAACATATCTGCAAAGTAGAAGATAACAAAGAGTCTTAACTATACAAATGAAGACAATAGTAAAGTAACAAAGCATCGCTACTCGCAATAGCTATCCATGAGGAAATGCTAGTTCAATGATTTGAAGTTTATACAGAGACGGAAAAAAGCAGGAGAAAAATTTCATTCTAAATTTTACTCACAGCCAACTTTCTGTTACATTTATCCAGTAGGTACTAAAAACACTATATTGAAGAAATTAACCACTCAATCCAACATTTTGAAGGTAACTTTCACCATCAGGGAAAATCTAAATCCAGAAATTTTGAATCCAAAGAAAGGCATTGATAATATAATTATAATTTACCTGAGACGAGATTTACCCCAAGGTTGACTATAAGCTCTTCTGTATCTATACAAAATCTCTTCCTCTGAATAATTGACTCCATATTTCTCCCCAATCGTTCTATATATCTAAAATAAAACAACACAGTAATGAATTTGAAATTGAATATGAATTAGCAGCATTGGAATAAAGAAGTGAATGAATCACCTGAGCCATGGGTTGAGAAGGAAGAACAAGAGTACCAACAGCATCAACAAGAAGAGCTTTATGAGTGATATTACCGTAAAGAGATCTTCTATAATCAGCATAATCTTTCAAATACGAGCTACTATCTTGTTGTTCTTCAGCTACAACAGCTGCGGCGGAGGAGGTGGAGGAGTACGACGGTGAACGCCACCATTTGCTGAGTGACTTCGATTTGGAAGTAAGAACGCTTCTGAAACTACTCATCACTGCCATGTTCGTTATTTCTTCTTTCGATTCTTCAGTTCAGTTTGTTATTTATCACTCCACTCGTTCACATGATTCATACAACACTCGCATCGCACGGAATCCTAATTTAACGGAAAATGTTAAATTTTGATAAAGTGTATATATTCGTCTTTTTTATTTTTAGCGACTTTAAATTTGTGTTGTGTCGATACTCTATCAATTTGAATCAATAAATATAGTTTATTTTTGTAAAATAAAAATACATATACCCCTCAAATTTACTTTTACAATATGATTTGTTTTAAAATAATTGATTTAAATGAGCAATTCACTAAAAAAAAATGTATAAATGGAAAAACAAAATTTAATACTGTATTTAAATTTGATAGTGGTAGATTTCTTCAATTCAACTTGAATTGTACATCTATTACGATACTATATAGTCCAAATGACCGGTTTATGCAATTACACGCAAAAAAACTTCGTTACGAAAACAGCTTGTTTTTTCACAATAATGAATTGAATGAGTTAGCTTTTTAAAAGATAATAATATTTTTATACAAAAACAAATATTAAGATTGAAAAAATCAATTTGAGGGTAATCTTTTTTTCTTTTTCTTTGGTACATTAGTTTGAGAGTAACGTGAAGATTCATTCATTCACATGAATCACATAACACTCGCTCACACGGAATCAAATTGAAACGGAAAATGGCTTATTATTTCTACGTGAGTGTCTATCCAATGAAATATACTATCTTTATTTTTCCCGTTTCTAACACGTTATTAATTTCTAGGCCAGGTTTAATGCATTGAATGAGTTAGTTTTGTTAAAAATAACAATATTTAGATAAAATTAATATTTGAGAGTAATGTGAAAATTCGTATCTATCTACTATCAAAAGAAAAATAAATTCATGACTATCATTATCAAAAAATAGATTCGTAACGATCTATCTCTAAATTTGCATGGTCAATTCATGAAATGTGTTAAAGAAATGGTCAATTCATTATTTTATCTATGCATGTAACATGGGGTTTGAATCAAATCCCATGGGTTTGGGGCAATTCTGTAATAAAATAAGTGTTAACTCTCTTTCTTAACAATGCTCTTATGTGAAATTCATGAGAAATGTTTAGTCACAACATCAAATTGGTTGTTGTTGAATGAGCAATTTCATAGCTTACGCATGGATGAAAATACAAAAGCATCTGATCATCTAAATACTCTCAATAGTATTGTATCTGAATTATAAACTATTGGAGTGAAAATTGAAGATAAAGATAAATATTGTTGAGACTCATGATCTATTACATCTTTCTACTGCTCATTACTACAAGTGTATATGCTGGTAAAAGAAGTTAAGATTCTAAACCTCAATCACATTGCCCAAAAAAAATCTAACAACTCAATTAGTTACTTGGAGACTCGTGTTGATTAAATATTTGTCTAATTTTGCACATTTGTGTATGAAAATTAACGGTTCATATATTTTTAGAAATTAGGGCACTGGCTTTTGTTTGTCGTGTAATATCATCTTCTATTTATACTCGATTAAGTTAAATTAATGAACCTTTAATTTTGGTGTGTGTAAAGTTTGTTTTTTTTTTTGAAAGGTGGTGTTTGTAAAGTTGTAGCTGCTATTGTATTTATCATTTATTTCTCAGTTAAGGTAGATAATTTTAATGTATATTTTTTCTTATAAATGATTTTAATGTACTTATTTGGATCCGTCTCTAATCAATCATATTATTTTCGCTCTACCATAAGTACATGTTCTAAAACTTGAACTTTGTAGATGAAAAAGCAGTCGAACTTTCTTTCTTTCGTTTTTATACCAAACAATAAAAAAAATAAAAAATAATGTCATTTTTAACTTTTACTTTCTATCCTTTTCTCTTCATTTCTTTCCTAAACCTAAAATCAAACGAAACTGAAGTGCTAAAATTGAATAAAGTCCAAACATCGTAATCAAAATCTTCCTCACAATTCTGTCTCAGGCAAGCTACGACTCATCAAATTAATAGAAAAACATGAGTGTGGGCCCCCTAGTCATCAAACATCCTCCTGTTGCCATACATTATTAGTTTTGGCTTTGTGTGACCAAATTCTAGCACTATGACACTTTGGAACATGAAAGTCTAATTCTAGGACACGTTACATTACATGTATGTTATTTTTATTTCAAACCTGGAATTTGTTTGTGGATTATATTCTTTGTCAGCAATAAATTTATTGAAGATTATTATTGCTGTCATTTTTCTTAGCAATGATTGATTGTGGAGTGAAAATTACGCTGCATACAGATATGGGTGAGAAATTTGTGGCATACAATACCAAGATAATAAAGTAACAAGAGCTTGATGTGGACTTGGGATGTTGATTGTGTTTGCATCAACTCAAAGACTTCATTAATACATCACCCACAAAAGAAGCCTCAATTTGTACAATTTGTTTTATTTTATTAAACAATTGTGTGTAAGCATTTTTGTACCTGAAACAGCTATGATATTTGGTATGAGCAATTTAAAAGTATATTATCTATATTTCAGTAAGATTGAATCTCATATAAAAAAATAAGTTAGAATTTTTTTTATATTTTAGATAAGCATACTAGGTTAGAATTTGAATTGTTCCAATAATTAATGTGAAACGTGTGATATAAAGTTGACCTAGA
>Ga0315915_1006540_pt1 | contig 14198 bp, 11 predicted proteins | sample MpolbnodulesMG_FD_207738 | JGI IMG/M metagenome (GOLD analysis project Ga0315915, IMG submission 207738) | Medicago polymorpha root nodule microbial communities from Los Angeles, California, United States - branched nodules | ecosystem: Host-associated > Plants > Roots > Nodule | place: USA... | reverse complement strand
CCGGGACAAGTTATCGATTATACAAATTTGAAAATAAATTGATTTTTGAAAGAAGAGAAAATTTGAAAATAATTTTTAAACACCAGACAATTTGTCCATGATTAAAATTTTGAAAGAGAAACGATAATGACAATCTTTTCAACACTCATTATTCAGCTCGATGAAATCAAAGTATAATGTATGACTCACCACTTTAAGGGGAACCTTTTTTCAAAGTGTAAGACCTACCTTGATTTAAGCAAATAAAAAAGTTAGTGTTAGGGAGAGCGTTAAAAAAAAAAGTGTTGTTAGCACACTATTTTTAAATAATTATTATACATGGGACAAGTTTTTTCTGATAAAAAAAATTAAAATTATACATTTAAACATCGGGCAAGTTGTCACGGATTCAAATTTTAAAATAATTATTATACACTAAAAGAGTTGTTTTTGATAAAAAAATTCAAAAATAATCAATATGCATATGACAAATTATCATTGATACAAAATTTAAAATAAATATTATACACCGGACAAGTTGATCCCGCTAAAAATTTTAAAAAAATTATTATACTTATCTTCAAATGACATCATTATACTTATCATTCAAATCACATGTTTGTATTTATCTCTTAATTATATCTTTATATTTCTCCATAAATACAAATCAAAGTAAGATAGTTTAATGTTTCTCTTCTCTCTTTAATACCTGAAGTCTATTATTAGGGTTTCCACTATATAAGGGACCAGTACACGTCAGAAAACAAGAAAAAGGACATTAGTCAGCAGAAGTGAAAAGAAGCAGCAGGACCAACGTGCGATCGACAATCTAAGCCACAACTCCCACGTAAGCAAATTATGTTTCTTTAAATGGATTTTCTCACTTTTCTCAAAACTCCATTTAAAAAATTACATAGCTATTAATTAATATTATTTCTTGTTAAGTTATAAGAAATTTTAATAATTTGATTTCTCGTGTTAACCTTCTTGTTTCTAATGACTAAAGACTACATTAAAAATTATTTCACCTAAAAATAGGACTAATTTAGTACTATACATTTGATGCATGATGGCCAAGGAAAAAATGTAAAGCTTTAGAAACATCGAGATTACACCCTTAGAGTTAGAGCATCATCGATAAGGAATTCTTAAGGGTTCTTTACTTAACAAGGATCACTCTCCAATAAAGATTTTTATTGGAGTCCTTAAAAGACACTTTCATTAAAATATTATAAATAAGTGATGTGTACACGTATGGTTCATTTAAGGAATCCTTATTAGTGGACTACCATTGTGGATGCTCTTATATTCCTGTCATAGAGTTTGGCAGAAAAAATGTCATGGGTTAACGATAAAAATCTGTCTTGGTGTTCATCACGAGATTAAACAGGTTGTAAAGTTAGATCGTGAACAAGCATCAATATTACATCACATTATATTTAACAAGATTTTACTTACTTCGATTTTAGGATTGATGATTTTTTTAGACTTGATTTATTTTTAAATTGAACTCTTTTTATATGTAATTTTTACGATATAAGTATTGATTGATTGCATAATTGATGTATCATTTTTAATCAAATGAATACCTCATTATAATATAAAATTAAATCTAATCAGATAAATACGATCGACAAAACAATGACAACAACCAAAAAAAAAAAAACAAAAACAAAAAACTCTTATCTATGTTAAAATCAATTATCAATTGTTTAGATTAAAAGGGAAAAAGAAAATTATTATTTTTGAAAATGAAGAATTTTGCACCAAAAAACATTGGTATTTTCTTAGCACATAATAAAACAACAAAAAAAACCAGATTTTCCATTTTTGTTAATAATTGAAATTCATCATCATCTTTGATCTTTGTCTTTAATTTACTCAGCATCGATCCATTCAAAGCTATTTCTTCATATTCATCTCTAAACTCAGAAAAAGAGACCAAATCTCAATACAACAAAATTTTCATTCTCTATTCACTGATATCACCAAAATCTTCAAACTCAAGATTCCATCACCCTTTTCTACGGTAATTCATCTTTACCTCCCTTTTCAATCTTATTTTATTTTCTTATCAAATTCCTTTTTGCATGCATGCTTTGCATTTTTTATTTTTTTCCTTCTACATTTATGTATTTTTTTTAAAAAATAGTCTTTTGATTTTCTGGTTATTAGAATTTAGGCATTAGTATTTTTTGCTTTATACATTTTATATTTGCACTTTTTTAAAAATTGAAGTGTTTTGACTTTTGATTTTCTGTATATTGTAATTTAAGCATTAGTATTTTTTGTGTTCTACATTTATATTTGCATTTTTTGAAAAATTTAAGCGTTTTGATTTTCTGTTATTGGAATTTAAGCATTAGTATATTTTTTGTTTTCTGCATTTTTTAAGAAATTTAAGAGTTTTGATTTTCTGGGTCATTGATTTTTTGACCAGATAATATGCAAGCATCAACTGTTTCTGTTAAAGGTAGCATTTTTGGTGCTAAAAACCAAAAGGGCTTGGTTGGTTTTGGAGAATTCAGAAATGGGAGTGGTTTAAGGCCAAGAAGAGTTTGCATGAGCAAAAATTCCAAATTCTGTGGATCAAGGCTTGGTTCTGTGGCTCTTGAAAGTGGAATGAGTAGTGCAAGAGTCAGTCTTGGTGGTGTTTTGGTGAATTCTGTTAAGTCCAGATCAATCAGGGTTCAAGCTTCTGGTTTGCATTCTGTTGATGATTGCTTTTGAATTTGTTTAGTTTATTGGCTTTTATGAATTTATTTGGACTGCATTTGATGGAGATGTGTAATGCATAGTTCTAAATTGGGGTCTTTATATTGCGGTAAAAAGCGGCTGATGTGACTGCAATTGTGGTTGTGACGCCATCGCTAGGCTTCTAAAACTGTTATAGTGACCACAATTTAAAACCATGATGTATTGTGCTTGCTTGATACATGTAGAAGAACCATGTTTTGTTTGCTTGATGATCGATTTAACACCGACACATATTGGTGCCAACACGACACTGACATTTGTGATTATGTACAATCACTTCTATTTTCTTAAATTTACGAGTGTCAGTGTCGTGTTCGGTATTTGTGTTAGTGCCTCACAGTTGATGATTCATTGTTTGACTTTCTTGGCATGTTTTTTCTAGAAGGCTTTGCATGCTGTCACTTATTAGTTTTTAATGTGTTTAGTTTATTGGCTTTTGTGATTGTTTTTTTGACTGCATTTGATGGAGATATGGAATGAATAGTTATGCTGCAAACCTTTATATTTCGTTAAAATGGGGAAAATGCATGCAATGCAATGGCGGTTCTGATGTTGTTGCTGAGGCCTCTAAAACTGTTATATTTTGACCACAATTTAAAACTATGATGTAATGTGCTAGCTTCACGTAGATGAACCATGCTTTGTTTGCTTGATGATTCGTTGTTTGACTTTCTTTGGCAAGATTGCTTAATTGTGCTAGCTGCATGGCCTATGTGTATGATGGTATGCTAATGTATACTTTCCCCAAAAATGAAATTCTATGTCTGATATTAGGAGAATGCAGATTGTAGTCCAGATAATACATCGTATATGAACTATGAAGCACCGACACTTTCAATTGAAGGTGTGTCTGGTGTCACCAGCACATGTTATTTCATTGAATTATTAACAATGACGTGTTTGTGTCAGAGCTTCATAATAGCGAATGACTAATTTTACAATAGTTAGGAAATTCAATTATTAACAATAACGTTTATTTTTCTTTTTTGGTTTTGTGAAACTATGCTAAGAGCGTATAGTCGTATACTGTAGAACTCCTCCTTTTTAATTGCCTTTAGTCCTTTGGTGGTTCTAAATATCAACTCCGGAATTTATGTGATATCAATATGTTTACATGTGCAGTGGCATTTGCTTTGATTAGTGAAAATACTCTTTTGGTGCTGAAAATTTCGTCTTCAAGTAATAGAAAACTGTAATGTGATGAATATAGAGAGATTTTTAGCTTCTCTGTTATAACTGTTTCTATGACGGTTGATGAGTCTAGTTATAGACATATGCTAACTACCTCTAGCTGGCTGACTGTGTCAGTCAGCATCCCCTACTTGACTGGCAGTTGCCAGTTAATACAGTTAGACAGTTACACGGAGAGTAATCTAGTGTGACATTCCTATTGTGATCATTCTGATCACAAACTATCTATGCTAAACTATTCCTACAATAATGATTCTTATATTTGCAAAATCTCTGAACCATTTTTCTGTTTTGTAAGCTTTTTGTGTGAATCCAGTACTTCTAGCTTTTTATTCATGTATTAATGCGCTGTTGAAATAATTATGACAAGTAAAACTGGGTTGCAGATGGAGATACCGAGCATGTTATCCCCTCCGTTCCTCAGGGAAAATCTTCCGGAACTGTTCTACCCTATGTTGGTGTTGCTTGCCTTGGAGCCATTTTATTTGGATACCATCTTGGGTAAGGATAGCCTCTTTGTTTTAGTATATTGGTCAATGGAGTATAATGCAGCATGCATTTTTCTTCATAAATTCATCCAAGTCATTTGAATGATCTGAGCCACTTCTATATGTTTTAAGTTTTTCACTATGTAGCTCCAACACTTCGGATTGAAGGCATGTCCAGTGTCCGGCGCACCAACTTGACACCGACAAATTTAGTTGCATTAGATCACTTGTATTTTCTTAAATTATTATCAGTGTCTATCTCTCAGTGTCATGTCCGGTATTTGTGTCTGTGTTCGCACTTCATCAACTGGATGACATGTATTGAATCTTATGTAGACTGTAACTAATTTTCATGTAATAATATATTTTCTTTGGATAACTCTAGCAATGCCCTTTTTGATACAGGGTTGTAAATGGTGCTCTTGAATACCTTGCTAAGGATCTTGGAATAGTTGAAAATACAGTTCTACAAGGTACTCAATTTTTTTTTAACGAATGCATACTTCAAACTTTATGATTGATTTTTCAAACAATGAGAATTGTAGATATTTAGTTATATATGAAAATAATGTTTCTCAATCTTTAAGTAGTCTCATTCGTGACTGTGAAATCCATAAACAGGATGGATTGTCAGCTCGCTACTTGCTGGTGCCACTGTTGGTTCGTTTACAGGTGGAACATTGGCCGATAAATTTGGCAGAACTAGAACTTTTCAGTTAGATGCAATCCCTCTCGCAATTGGAGCATATCTCTGGTCTGTCGTTGTTGATGAGTAAATTATTTAATGTTTTATATATTTTTGAAATCTGATTTGTTAAACTGCGATGTACTTACAGTGCTACAGCACAAAGTGTTCAGACAATGATCATCGGTCGTGTGCTTGCTGGAATAGGAATTGGTGTTACATCTGCTATAGTTCCGTTATACATATCTGAGGTGGCGACTTTGCAAATTTATCGAATTTTTTGTGATTGTGATTACATATTATATATGAGCAATGTGATAACTCCTTTTTGGCAGATTTCACCAACTGAAATTCGTGGCGCGCTCGGATCTATTAATCAACTTTTTATATGTATTGGGATTCTTGTAGCACTGGTGGTTGGGCTGCCTCTTTCAGGAAACCCTTTATGGTATTGAGTTATTTCCCCTTACCACTTCTGTTGTCGGCGTGAGTGTGTTTTTCATTTTATGTATCTTATCCTAACAATTGTCATACTAAGTTAATGTACAACAAGAAACGATAGGATAGTTGCAACTATAGCACACGAGAGATTGAAATATTCAACATGCAATATTTTGATGTGTAGAAAACGATATTTAGTCTTTTTTTTTTTCATTTTATCAGGTGGCGAACAATGTTCGGCATTGCCGTAGTTCCATCTGTTCTTTTAGCTCTAGGAATGGCAATTTCTCCAGAAAGTCCCCGTTGGCTATTCCAGGTTTTCCTGCAACTTTCTGGTATCTTTTGTTGTGGAAGCAATAGGTTCACATCGACATTAAACCATTGGAAAAAAGTTACAATATTTAGACACATCGATGACTTTTGTTGGATATTCATATCATGACCTTACCATACTCCAACATAACATACATGTTATCTTGTCCTTTTATGAATTTGACAAGATAATTTTATTGTAGGTTTTCTGAGAAAATTCCATGTATATTGTTTTACAGCAAGGAAAAATAGCTGAAGCTGAAAAGGCTATTAAAACACTATATGGAAAAGAAAGAGTCGCTACAGTTATGTATGACTTAAGAACAGCGAGTCAAGGTTCTTCTGAACCTGAAGCAGGGTGGTTTGATCTGTTTAGCAGCCGATATTGGAAAGGTATCCTAAATTTCATTTTAGTTTGACTCTAGGTTGGATAGCACTATGGACAAAAAAATATTTTACTGTCGGTGCTATCCTGCATCTTTTTAATGTCTTTTGGTAGCAACATCCTTGTTTGAAAGGCGTTTTTGTAAAGGTGGTCTAATGTAAAAACCATAATCACTTAATAACTTAGGCTTTGTTTGGTAAACAGTGGCAGATAATGGATATAAGGATAAGCTAGCTGATAGCTAATAGTGTGTAAGCTACCAGATTGAGTTTGAAGTGTTTAGTAAAATTAATGGTTGAACTAAGTGATTAATATAAAATGACATAAAAAAATATATTTTTAAATAATATTTAACTTTTTTCAATTAAGATAGTGAGGGTAAAAACGAGAGAAAAAATGATACACTATAAGCTAAAATTCAAACGCTACTTAAAGTAGAATCATGAAAAGCGCTATAAGTTCGTGAGAGAAGGATCGTTACCAAACAACTCTACTTTAATCATACAAACTTGTACACTAGTAATCCGCTATAAGATAGTGGCTCGTCCTTGCCAAATAGAGACCCTTCTTTTATAATTGATTTCATTGAGACCCTTCTTTTATACCTTATTATATAATTGATTGTGAGAATGATCATGTAATGATACTCATGTCACGATATATGTTTTAATTTTGCCACACAACTTCCTTTTACGTTATTCAGTAGTTGATACTGCTTTCTTATATGAAAAAGTGTAGCACTATACTAAAAAAACTCATTGTGCAGTTGTCAGCGTTGGGGCAGCGCTTTTCTTGTTCCAACAGTTGGCTGGAATAAATGCTGTGGTGTATTATTCAACTTCTGTGTTCCGCAGTGCTGGAATTGCTTCTGATGTTGCAGCAAGTGCCTTGGTTGGTGCATCAAATGTTATTGGTTAGTATTTTTAAATCTTGAAAATGTCTATTGTGTCTCCAATTAAAAATCATGTTCGGTTCCACTTTTGGAGGAGGCAAAATTGATTCTAGAAGTGTAGAATTGATTTTGAAATTTTAGAATGTTCTCGAGTATAATTGATTTTTCCTCCAATTTTTTTTGAACTTGAAGCTAGAATTTGGAGCTTTTGCTTCTACAATTGATTTTTAGCCTTGAACTTATTGTTCATCTCCCTTTTACTTTAATATATCCAAACATTAATCATTTAATATTCAACTCACTTTTAGTTAGAATCAAATTTACATAATCTATTAACTTAAAATCAATTTTTTTTGCCGCAGAACCAAGTACGCGGTAATTTGTATGTTGTAAAAATACAAAACTGTTTGACTTTCTGGCTGCTGTCTTTTTCCTTGTTGCAGGAACTGCTATTGCTTCCTCATTGATGGACAAACAAGGAAGGAAAAGTCTCCTTATCACAAGTTTTAGTGGAATGGTAATGGCTATTTGTTTTTTAGTTTACGTCTTTCTTAGACCTATAACAAAAAAAATGTGACATATTAGTATATTACACGATAGATCAATGATATGGGTGAAATGAATCATCTCAATCTCAAGTTTAAATGTAGAATATATCTTCTTTTGGGACCAACGCTTTGACTTTAGAAGCTTGCCGAACACACCATGTAACTTTTATTCATATGATTGACATTGTTTGCTTCATTTATTTGTCAGGCTGCTTCTATGTTACTTCTTTCTCTATCTTTTACTTGGAAGGTCCTTGCACCATACTCCGGCACCCTTGCGGTCCTAGGGACTGTTCTGTAAGTCATTTAATTTCATCAATAATTTTGATTCTATTCATGAAGGACTTAACTTCAATGAATTTATTTATAGTTTTTGTTTATTATTTAAGCTTTTGATTTTATTGACTCTATGACCTATGAATTTTAACCAGCTATGTCCTATCCTTCTCTCTTGGTGCTGGTCCTGTCCCCGCCCTTCTTTTACCGGAGATATTTGCTTCGAGAATTAGAGCAAAAGCAGTTTCTTTGTCATTAGGCACACATTGGGTGAGTGACTTCACTATGAAATCTAACATTCTTCCTGTAGTTATGATGTCTTTGTCTTTCCTTAAATGTTGAAAGTTGAAACTGTACTTAGAGGCTTAAAAGAACAAAGGTTTTTGGTACTTCATGGGTGTGTGTTTATGGGATCTAGATTCTCTGCAGTAATGATTCCACGCTGTTATCAACCTAATGTATAACCTGCATTTTTTTCATTTCTAATTGAACATGGTTTCTTTTTTCTTGTCTTATCAGATATCCAACTTCGTCATCGGCCTCTATTTCTTGAGCGTTGTAAACAAGTTCGGTATCAGTTCCGTGTACTTGGGATTCTCGGCTGTATGTGTTCTTGCTGTTTTGTACATAGCTGGTAATGTCGTGGAAACCAAGGGCCGGTCATTGGAGGAAATAGAACGCGCTCTTAGTTCTTCGGCTTGAGAAATTTCAAGATGTGAATGTAGTCGAAATTTCAAGTTGCTCAATGAACTGTTTTTATCTTTGTACTCTTGCTACTTATCTACACCATAGGGTGGCAATTTGTGTAGGAAGAGTGGTAGCCGAGCTAAGGCCAAGTTGTTTATTGTAACCGAATTTTGTTTTTGTAAAGTATGGTAGTAACAATAATGTGAGGTTTCATTAAGCATTTGTATTCAGTACCATCCTTTACAATTTTTTCGCATATTACGAAAGACATTCTCACTTTAATTTGAATTGAAAATATGCCCCTGCATAGTATGCAGTCATTTGTACTTGAAAAAATCAACTATGTATTTGACAACACTACACATTAAATTGCATATCACAAAACAATAGCGGTTTGTTAAAATTCTGCTACACTTTAGTGATATAGCGCCGCTATTTGACAATATTGCTTACACTCGACTTGTAGTACCTAATCTTCAATTTAGGAAATGGAGGGAAGAGAAGATTTTAATATAAACAGATAAAAAGGAAAAAAGAACAATAAATTAAACAAAAGCTCTTAGTTTTTCTATTTGTCTAAAGACAAATATGTTGTTTGGTTGCATTGTTGATAATGCTAATATTATCAAATAGAATTCTATTATTTAACTCATTACCTACCATCTTATATTTGCTATAATAAACAGAGTAAAGTTACTATGAACCATGATTATACATGTTATCTTAAATAATGGTGGAACACACATGCAAGTGTCCTTATTATGGAGTACATGTGCAAGTGCCACACATCAATTTGACCACTTCCAGGACCAGGATTATCCTCAACAATACTAATTTACAAAACATTTGACAAAATTTGATGGATTCCTCATTGCAGTTCCATGGTGATATGATATCTACATGTTGGATTTCCTCTCCCACCTTTCCTTGGTGTCAAGCCTGCAAATGTTCACAACAAACAGATCAAAAAGATTGCAAACAGCTCACATGAAACATAAACAATTAACCATATACATGAATAACATAAAACTATTATATTACTATCTATGAAACACAGACACTCCCCGGATTAGGCGTGTCCTGGTTCGGACATGTATCGTGTCCGACGCCGGCACATATAATTACACTGAATTATGCGATTTTCTCAAATTATTAGCGGTGTCGACGTGCCAGTGTATGTGTCGTGTTTGTATCCGTGCTTCATAGATTACTATAAACACAATTAAGGTGATCTGTGCAGCTAAAATCAAGATTGGTTGACAATACACTCTTTTCGCACTCTTTTTCTAATGAACTGGAATTGCTGCGGTAAAAATCGTTCAGTCACTACGATCTGAAAATCAAAACAGTTGTATGAGATCAGATGACTCATATTCTATTATATATCTGTTCTGAATCTGATTTGATGAGATTAGAAAGCTGCTTCAACTTTCTGACTGCAGTGATTGTACTGTTCTTTTTAGCCTCATTTCTGATACTTTCATTTAATGAAATCCCATGTAAATAACCTAAGCTCACTCAACTAGTAGGTCAGGACCAGTGTTGTCAATTATGGATCACAGAACAAAAACGGTTAGTTATATGCTACGCTATAGTATCAGTGGAGCCGCTGTTTGACAACACTAGCCAGGGAAACATGAAATTTCACTAGTGTGTGCGGCCCCAAAGTTCCGCTTGCAGTGATCATTATCATGTTTTGAATTTTACGAGTAAAACATGTGTAAATCGAAACCGTAGTGTGAAGGTTAGACAACTTATATTTTGTTTCTACAAGTCAAATTCAAAACAAAAACAGTGAACTGTTAAATTTTTATCCATGGATATAATTTTCTGATATTTTACGATAGCAACAAATCCAAATTGTTTCCGAAGAGTGTAAAAGGAAACTTTTTTTTTCTTCATTTAAAGTAGAGTTAGAACTATACCCCCAATGCAATTTTGGCTTTTTTGATGCAAATACACCACCCTTTGAATCTTCATTTTTCGAATCAAAGCTTTCACAATTGTTCAAGAGCCTTTGTTCTTTGTTATCAACTTTGAATCCTTGATCACTGTTCTCGCTAAATACATCATCGCCCCGTGCCTTCTTCTTGGCGTCATCTGCAGAACCCAATTCAGAACACACAAAAGACATTCAACAAAATCAGAACAAAAACAATATCAACCAAAATTTGAAAACAACAAAGAACTACAAATAAAACAAAAAGAACCTTTTTGTTTTGTCTTAAACTTTGATTTTGACTTTAGTTGTAATCGCTTCCTGTGCAGTTCCTACAGATTCAAATGTTCACTCAATGTTAACAGGGAAGATCAACAAACATAGTATAAAACATGATGTTGAATGCAAGTGGTTAATGTGCTCCATGTAAAGGAACAAGCTTGGTTGGTAACTGAGTTCGATCCTGGTGGTTGAAAAATTCATAACCTAATTTTAATAATCTCCTTACCAAAAACAGATTAGTCGGCAGACTAGTGCATGGCCCATTTTGTAAGGTCACGAGGGGACCCTAACATATTGGAGAATCATCATACTGGACTAACAACAGCCATATAAATGGTTCGGCACCGCATCTTTTTCTAATTAAGGAAGCTATTAAATGTTTCTTGAGATAAATTAGATCGAAATCTCAAATATATACCAAAACATCGATTTAGCATTCCAAAACTCTCCCCTCCATAATCCTCTGAAAAGCTCCATCCAAACATACGCTAGTTATTTAGTATATGAATCCCCTTACTTATATGTTATCTTGCTCAACACTCACACTTAAGGTTTGTTTGGATTGACTTATTTTAACTTATTTGTTGACATAAGAACTTACAACAACATTAACCAAGTCTTATCTCACTAAGTGAAGTCTGCTACATGGATCAAACGATATCATAATGTTGTATCATATATCATGTTTCCATCCACCTCGTTTATCTCTAGATCTTTCTAAATAGCTTCTCTTATAGTTTTTTTATGTCTTCCTCTATCACATAAGCACATGTGAGCCTATTTAGAAGAGCTTATGGAAACAACTTACAACATGTTCGCCTTATAGCTTTCTAGAATAACTTATGAAAACAGCTTATAGCTTATAAGAAAACAGTTTGACTTCCTTTAATTTTGTAATAAAAATAGCTTCTATATAAGCACTTATGGACAACACTCATACTATAAACACTAAATTAAGTTGTTTATCCAAATAGGGCCTTAACACACCAACACTTTTTTTCTGAAAGAGTTTCGGCCCGTTTGGATTGGCTTATTTTTGAGCTTAAGTAAAACAGCTTATGCAAATAAATAAGTTTTAATGTATCATTCATAAGCTTGTCAAAGTAGTTTATGAAAAAACAACTTATAAAGATAAAATTTTCGTTAGTGAAAACTTATGAATTAACATAAGAGTTTATTTATTTGCATAAACTATTTTTCATAAGCTAAGAAATTAGTCAATCCAAACGGGTCATTTATCTACTGACATAAGCACTTATGAGACTACTTGAAGAGTTTATGAAACCAGCTTATGACATGTCCATAAGCTTTCTAGGATAACTTGTGAAAACCCTATGCCTTAATTTTAATTTTGATATAAAAATAGCTTATAAATAAGCACTTATGCATAACACTTAATTAAGTTGTTTATCCAAGCAGAGTCTTAACACACCAAAAAATTACTTCAAGAATTTGAAAACAAGTACAAGAAAACACAAACAAACCTAGTAAAACAATACCCAGATTCCAGAATTTTGGAAAAATTAAAAAAAAATCAATTTTTTTTATAAAAAAAAAAAACAAATAAGGGGGAAAATTGCAATATGGAAAATGTAACAAAAAATTGATGAAAATTGAAATGGAAAGAAGAGAATACTGACACGAAACTTGGAGAGTTGATCTTGAGAAACGCCTTTGGGATTGAAATTGGGTTGCAAACAAGGTGTTGATGAAATCGCTGCTTCTCTTCTTCGATCTTCTTCTTCCTTTTCCATCTTCTATTTTTCATTTTTTTTTTTTATAAAATTCTATTTATTTTTCTTCTTCTTGAATTTTCTTTATAATAACTAGCGAAAAGATAGACAGTCACGTGCCCCTTTTTTTTGGCTCTTTTTATTACGTTAATGAGTTTAAAAATTATTGATGTGTTTTTTTATGAAATTTTGGATTGGATTAAGGGTGCGTTTGTTTAAGATTTTTTTAGAAAAAAAATATACTTTTTGTGTAAACAAATCACTTTTGTTATTTTTATGTGTTTGTTTAGGATTTTTAGAAAAATCATTTTATCAAAAAAAATCTATTTTGACTTTAAAATAAGAGCTATTAGGATTAGCTTTTCCTAAAATCAATTTTTTCAAAAGCAAAGAGGTAACACATGAACTAGTTAAAAAACATTTTTTTTTAAAAATCACTTTTTTTTGGGTAGTTGACAAACAAAAATATCATTAGATTTTTTTTAAAATCTCTAAAAAAAAATCTATAGATTTTTCTAACATAGAACCTATTTTTTTTGAAGCTAAAGCAAACGCACCCCCTAAAACTAAAAATATAAATGTGTATCGCTTTTAAGTTATAATCTATTTTGTTTTTAATGAAATCAACAACCATCTTTATTATAGAAAAAGTTGTTTAAGAGTATAATTAGGATAATGAAAAAGTAAGTATAAATATATTCATCTAGTTTGTTACATTTTTTAAATAATAAAGGAAAAAATAGACATATATATATCCATATCGTATTTGTTACAAATTTTTAATATTTTATATTATTCATGTCTATTTGTTACATGTGTTACTTGTATTTAAAATTAAGGGCATTTTTAGAAAGAAAAAGTCAACCCAAAAGAACTGAAAGAGATTGTTTTCTTTATATATAGTATAGATAATCACACTAATTTGTACCATACCTCCTTAAAAAAAACTAATTTGGACCACACCTAATAATGTTTAGTTTGGAGCATATTTATTGTTTTGGTTCAATTTAGACCCATGCAAAGTAATGATGCTCTTTGTTTGCTTAAAATAAATGGTAGAAACTGAAATGATCACGAATGTAGAAGATCTTAACTCGATGCAATGACTCATTATTGAAGGTTTTGTACCAGTATAAATCTACTTTGTACACTGTAGGTCGTAAATCCATTTTCATTAAATTTAATAACAAAGTCATGTTCGGAGAAATAACCATTTTGTTTGTTAAGATCTTTTCGCCAATATGACTACCACATACGCCTTCATGAACCTCCAGCAATACCAACTTGGTTTCGTTATTCCTGAGGCATCTCAACAATAGGTGTTGATCGACCCATCCTGCACTACTTTCCTACTACTGACGTATATTTGGCGGATAACCTTCTTACTTTTTTTTATCTTTCCCGTTGTCTTTGGGTGTGAATCTGTCTATTGGATATTGGATTACTACCGTCATAACGACAACCTCAGTGCATGATACATATAACGTCTCTTGAATTAGTGTCTTATTATGGTCTGACTTCTTGGTATTGGCCAGCTTGTGTAAAACCTCACAAAATAGACTTATGGTTGTTAATTTTTAAATTTTTTCTAAGTGGGCCATGG
>Ga0315915_1006539_pt1 | contig 14198 bp, 6 predicted proteins | sample MpolbnodulesMG_FD_207738 | JGI IMG/M metagenome (GOLD analysis project Ga0315915, IMG submission 207738) | Medicago polymorpha root nodule microbial communities from Los Angeles, California, United States - branched nodules | ecosystem: Host-associated > Plants > Roots > Nodule | place: USA... | reverse complement strand
TTGCAACAGAATAATTATCATCAAAACCTTGAAACATTCATAGCAAATGAAACTCGACGCAACACTACCACATACAATGTCAGCAAAATACGAGCCATAAGTAATTTACCTCACACTACAACAAAAAACCCATCGTCGTTGCTTCACTAGAAAACTAAACATGTTTCAGACCCACTGTTGTCATATTACTAGTTGTCGGTTCTCTTCAACCTCATCGAGCATGCTTCACTAAGAATACATGAATAAACTTACGCATGTTAAACCCTAACAAATATCACACATGTCAACCCCACATTATGTCGGTGATGACAATAACCTCTTAAGATATAACCAAATAGATCAACATAGTGCTTTAATGTGTCTCTATTAGTTTCCCAAGCCAATCCTCCGAAAAAAGTCATAGTATAAGTTGTGTCACCAACATGTTTGGGAACAACGTTTAGACAAATCATCATATTCTTTTTCATTTTGTTAGAATGATTTGTCCACATTTTACCAAACTATAAAAAGTTCCAAATATATCATAAACAAAACCCAAAAAAAATTCATTCATAAAAGTAGTAAATTAAAGTAACAAATAAAATTGTTCAAAAGCAATATTAAAATCAACATTATCTCCAACAATTTCAGCATGTTTCTTACTTTCATGATACTAACCTTAGAATGAATCAACATTATTTGATGATCAACACAAACCCATTAGTTTGATGAAAAACTAGAACACCTTAAATCAACATTATTTTTCAACAATTTCCTCAAATTCAGCCTGAACAACGTTATTTTAAACAAAAATACGAACACCCAATCAAGAAAAGATGCATAATTGGAAGAAGAAAGAAGAATCAAAAAGCACATGAACAAAAGATGTAAAAGGGAGGAGAAAGACTGAACCTGAGTCGTTCAAAGGTAGAGCGAGGTCAACGAATGAAAGGTTTCGGTGAGGGTTCCGCAAAGAATGGTGAGAAAGAATTTTGGTGAGGGTTTAAGCGACGGTGATGAGAAAGGATTGATGAATCTGGGTTTTGATTGACGATGAGAAAGAGTTTTAGCGGTGGTGGTGAGGGTTAAGTTCGATGATGAATGTTGATGATAAAGGTCAACGATGAATGTTCATGAGACATTTCAGACAACCTCAAAGTACACAAGCAGCAGTACACGGCGGCGGCGATGTCTGCGAAAATGGTGTTGGAAATTCTTGCCGGAGAGGTGCGAGAAAAGAACAGGGATGAGAGATAGAGAAAGACAGGAGTGAATGAGATGAGAGAGAACATTATTTCTTTTCTTTTTTTCTTTTTCAGATTATAAAATCTTCTTTTATTATAAAATTGGCCATATAAGAGTGGTAGAAGGGTGTTTGTCCAGGTAAGGTGGTATACCTATAACAACTCTTTTTGAATTCATACTCGTTTCTATATTTTTACTCATATGATATATTAGATATTGGGAGCATGCAAAATGTTAGAGAGATGTGAGAGAAAGTCTGGCAAATATAACTTTAATTTATCATTGTTAACCGTCACCTAGCTTCACCCTAAAGAAATCCAAAAACCACCACCGCCCTTACCATTCTTCACCGATAAACCATGAATGGAAATGCCTTAACCCTACCACTGAACCAACCATCGCGACCAAAATCCAACAGAAATTAAAACCCACAAATCTTTTGCTCAGGTTGTATCAAACATTTGCGAGATTCCGGCTTCGCAGCTGCCTCAACCTTGCGTTGTAGGAGATGAGCTTGCAATCATGATCCTAGAAGACAAATACATGGCAGGAATTGATGCATGCAAGCTAAATCTACATGGAAGAGTAATCTGGCTCAAATGTGCAATTCCCTTAACAGTCATTGCCTTGAAGAACAAGTTGACACCATTTTGTAAGGATTTATCCAAATGGGGGATCACATCACTGAGCAAAGGATACTACAAATTTGTTTTCTCAACCCTATAAGATGTGAACAGATTCAGATCCATCGCTTCTTGGAGTTTAAACCCAGGTATGTTAAATCTCTTTACTTGGTCAGATTTTAACCCTAAAAATCAAAAGAATTCATCACCCCAGGTTTGGGTTAGAATATACGGCTTCTCTCAAGAATATTGGAGGAAAAACATCTTATTTATAATAGCTAGAAGCTTGGCTTCACCTATTTGCTGACATGCAATGACTGCTAAACCAAGAATTGATTGTACCTTTGGTCAATATGCTAGGGTTTTAGTAGACATGGATATTTCTCAAACAATCAGGTATAAGTTGCTAGCGGAAAGAAAACAAGTTTGCTTTTTATGTTGATGTAGACTATGCTAGGGTTTTAGTAGACATGCTTATGAAGAAGAACATCAGGATATTTCAGAAGCTAGAAACCATAGAAACCCTGAATTCCTACAAGAATCTTGAGCCAACATAGCAGAAAATGAATAAGCAGGAGCTAGACTCATGCAGAATTTGGAGAATGAACATATTGAAGATCCTGACCAAAATGTGGAGAACTTACCTTTCAAAATGGTGCAGAGGCCAAAAAACAAAATTCAGAAACAATTGAAAGCAACCAAGAGTAATTACCAAACCATGCCAAAGGTTTCCATACCTAGACCTTTCAAATGAAGGGCATATATTGGAATATAAGGGGTTTTGCCAATGCCCTTTCAAGATTGGCCTTGAAAAATCTCATTGTAAATAACAAACCTGACTTTGTCTTTTTATCTGAACCTTGGATGAACATAGATGTCACTCATAGAAACTGGTTCACTAGACTTAACCTTAAATTATTTGCTGTAAATAGTAGAGATAACCTGCTCCCCAACCTATGATGCTTTTGTAATCCTAACCTTAACTCTACTTCCCTAGATGGCTTTGGTGCCTTCTTTTACGAGACTTATTGGGATATAATTCAAAAGGATCTTACTGATGCAGTTTTGCAGTTTTTTGTCACATGTTGGATCACGTATTGATACACGAGTAAATGTATAGAGACATATATATTCTTAAAAAAATAATATAGACACATATATAAAAATAAATAAAAAATTAGGTGTCGGTATTGATATATAAGTAAAAATATAGACTCATGTATAAATTAAAATAATTTGGTTCCCGTAACTATATATGAACAAAAATATAAACGTGTATTAATTGAAGAATAAAAAATAGGTTCCTATATGAGTAAACATATATTAAAAGAACAAAGGTTAAGTACGGTGTTGATATAAGAGTAAAATATTATTTTAATTTATATATGTATCTATACCGATACAAGTACTCTTATAAAAGAAATACCAATACAAATACTTAATTTTTTAACTGAGTATTATTTAAACAGCCATTGGTTTCACAATTTATGAGACAACCAAATCTCTTTCTTGTCTTTATTTATTATTTATTAATTTTGTTAGGTCTGCAGCAACTTAACCTAATATTTTCTCTCTGATTTGCTGTATTAGGTTAGCAACAATTTAACCTAACTAATTCATCTAAAAAAAATGCAGCGCACCTTTCCTCTAATTTGCTATATTAGGTTAGCAACAATTTAACCTAACTAATTCATCTAAAAAAATGTAGCGCACCAGTATCTCATCGTTTGTATATATCTATTATTTATGTACCCTTTTTTTTATGTACACTTATTTAATACATTTACAAACAAAATACCCTAATTTATATGCAACAATATCCTTATTTATTAATTTTGTTAGGTCTGCAGCAACTTAACCTAATAATTTCCCTCTAAAATGTTGCATTAGGTTAGCAACAATTTAACCTAACAAATTCCATCTAAAATGCAGCGCACCAATTTAACCTAACAAATTCCCTCTAAAATGCAGCAATCCTTAATATTTCTCCTCACTGATGAGTTTTTCATTCCTATCCTGTTGTGTCATCGTTTGTATATATCTATTGTTTCTGTAGACTTTTTTTTTTTACAAGTTGTACACTTTTTTTTGGAGATGTTTACACCAATTTTGGCAGTCTTCTTATTTAGTTTTGTCCAATTTCTTGGTCTGTTATCTAAGGATTTAGACTGTCGTGTAATGTCATGTTTTTTGAACTTAATATGAATTTTGTTTCGTTCAAAACCTTATTATGTTGTTAGCCTTTATTTCATATGCATACTTTTATTATTTCTTTCTTTGCAAGATAAGTTGTGCAACTGTAAATATATTATTACTTTGAGTAAATATCAAAGTGTAGTTATTCTTTTTAGAGCAATTGAAGTGACTTTGTTTTTCATGTTAGTAGAAATTTAAAACAATTATTACAAGTCAATTTTTGATGTTTAACAATAAAAGTAATAAATAAAATTGACTCGTGCAGCAATATAATATTGTATTCTTTTTATCTTTTTTCTTTATAATTTTTTTTTAAAAAAAAGAGAAGATTATGCTCCAATAATATATTGTGATAAAAATAAAATAACAGTCTTTAATTGATTAGTTTTTCAAAACTAAAATGTAAAATTTGATAAGATTCAAATATCATTGAAGGACATAGTAAGATAAATTTGATTGTAATATTGTATCTCTAATAAATCTAATTTGCGTTTATTGATCTACCCATGATCTTACGGGTTAAAGATTATTCATTGGTCTTTATTATAGTTGACTAGACCCGTGCGTCGCACGTTTCAAAAGTCTAGTAAATGTTAACCCGTCTCGCTATACTTAACCTAATTTTTCCCTCCACACTTTTGCAATTAATGTTTATCTAAAGTAAAATAAAATTATGTTCCTAATTAGATGCTATTTTTTTTTGGAAAGGAATAACCGTTAACCCATCTCGCTATATCTCTTACTTATAAATGTTAACCCATCTCGATATACTTAACTTAAGTAAGAGATTATGTTAATTATACTTAACCTAACTTTTTTGTTATCTATTACCGTCAAATATTACCTTCGATATGACCCGTGCGTTACCACGGGTCGATGGTCTAGTTTACAGTGAAAAAGTTGGTATTTTACATGAAAAACAAAGCAATACAAAAATAAAGTAAAAAATAATATGAGTATGAGAGAAAAATTGTCATAAAAATTGAGTAAATAGGTAATTTTTCCCCTGAAATTGTAAGTTTCGTCAATTACCCCCCTGAAATTAACAAAATTCAATTACCTCCTTGAAATTGCATAACGTTAATCAATTTACCCCATCCGTCAAATTTTTCTGTTAACTGTTTACGGTTATGATCAAATACCCCCCTAAAATTTTGCGCTTATGTGCAACATGCCTTCTAAACTTGAAAATTTATATAGTTTTTTTTATCATTGACTCAAAAGATATTAAAGACAAATAATTAACAATTATCGATCATATAAATTTTTATGGAATGTATGTTTATGCAGCTATTATTGGTCATATAAATCTTTATGGAAGGTATGTTACTCTCATGTGTTTTAAATATATAATATATAGAAGACTTTTTTTTACACAAGTTGGTAATTATGTTAGAGTATGCAGTCATAAAGTACACAAGTCTTTGATAATTGTGTGTCCATAAAGAAAATTCATAAGTTAATATCTGCAGAAGGAAGAAGAAACAAGGCTTAGGTTTGTGAATTTGCAACTTAATTAATGATATAATTTTTATAATGCAAGAAATGCCATATCTATTAGCTGCAGCATGTTAAATAGATTGTGTCACTGATCTTCTGCATGAAGCTGGTAGATCACATTGTCCTACAAAGTTATGTGATAGATATCAATTTTCTGATGCTATGACATTTTTGTATTGGTTTATTTCAACAGTTAGATATCTTTTTAATGTTCGGTTTTTAGTTTTACCTTCTTTGTAAAAAAATTATCTTGCTCCTTGTTGATAAATATGAAATATGAATGAAAAGGCTGCAGTGACAAAACCATTGTTTCTTTGACATATATTCATTCATGTTCTTGTGAATAGAATTTTGATGACAATAGGTACAAAATATTACTTGAAGAACTTAATGTATGATTTTTGGTAAGGAAAATAATATGAATTTTTAAGTTTAGTGGACATTTTGCACATAAGTACAAAATTTTAGGGGGGTATCTGATCATAACCGTAAACAGTTAACAAAAAAATTTGACGAAGGGGATAAATTAATTAATGCTATGCAATTTCGGAGGGTAATTAAAGTTTTTTTAATTTCAAGGGGCTAATTGACGAAAGAAAGGAAAATTATTATTTACTCCATAAAAATTATGACAAAACAATATTTAAATATCATTTCTCTTTTTTATATCCTGTTGGTACTACTAGTTTAAAATGGATACGTTGTAATTGGCTAAAAGCAAAATTTGAATTTGGTTGGGAAGCGGAAAGAACAGAAGCATTGAATGAATGGAGAAGAAGCACGAAAGTGAAGTAGAAGATCCTATCGCAAACTATTCTGGTCTCTCTCTCTTTCGTTCAACATTTTCACTTCAACCTTCTTCTTCTTCCAATCCCTTTCACGATCTCGACGCCATTCACAACAATCTCAGATCCATGGTAGCTCCTTTTTCTCTTCTCTCTCCTTTTCCATTTCACTTCCAAATTTCATAAGCATTGCTCGTTAGTTACAACAAATTCGAGTTCGTTTTAGTTTCATTCTTATTATGTTAGTGGAAAATTCGAAATTCAAGTTCATTAAAGTTTTGTAATTGTTAGATTAGTGGAAATTGATGTTTCTTTCAAGAAATTTTAGTTCATTTTAGTTTTGTAATTGTTAGGGTAGTGGAAATTGATGTTTGTTACAAGAAATTCAAGTTCATTTTAGTTTGGTAATTGCAATGGTGGTTAGTTACAAGAAATTGGAGTTGATTTTAGTTTAATTTTTGTTATTAGGGTTATGGAAATGGTTGTAAGTTTCAAGAAAATGAAGTTGATTTTAGTTCTGTGAATGTTATTAGGGTAATTGAAATGGTTGTTAGTTACAAGGAATTGGAGTTGATTTTAGTTTTAATTTAGCATTTGGGTAAATATGGTGCTTGAATCTGTTTTTAGGTAGTCAATTTGGTCCTCAAATGTGTTTTTCCTTGGTCTAGTAGTCTATAAAATTACTAACAAAAGAAACACTAGGAGTGTGTTTGCAATTTTGATACATTTAAGAACTATAGTGACAGCGCCTTACACATTCAGGGACTAAAATAATTGTTTGCTCTTTTAGCATTTATTAACGTAGCATTAAAGTAGTAAATTATTGTGTTAGTTTTAATTAATAACTTAGATCTGTGTTTGTAATTATGTTTGTATAGGACTTGCAAAGTCCTACTAGACTTGCAGAGCAGGGACAGTCCATATTAGAGAATAATTTGGGATTCAACACAGAAAACTTAACTCAAGATGTGGAAAATGATGATGTTTTTGCTGTGGAAGAGGGTGAAGAATTTCCTCGAAAACGGAGACCAGGTTTAGGCCTCAATCGTCCACGTCCGCGTTTCTCGCTTAAGCCGACCAGAAAGTAAAGCTTATATTTGTCTCAATGTTGATTTTGAAATTTTATTTAGGTACATGTTTCTCATGTGTTCAATATTTGACAGGCCCTCTGTTGAGGATTTGTTACCAAGTCTGGACATAAAAGACCATAAAGATCCTGAGGAATTCTTCTTGGCCCATGAACGGCGGGAGAGTAAGTGACGTTCTGTTTCTTTTCATGATTGCACCATGGAATATGGATGCTTGTTCTTTTGCTTGTTGTTGACTTCTGCTGTTTGATTTGATAGATGCAAGAAGAGAATTGCAAAAGCAGTTGAGTATTGTATCTTCTGAGCCAAATCAAGATTCAACTAAACCCCGGGAACGTCGACCGGGACTTCCAGGGTTTAATCGGGGGTACCGACCATATTTACTTTTTCAACAGTCAGACTCCATTGTGATTATGTTGTTTGTCATTCTTTCTTGGTTGTTTGATGTGTCTTCATGTTATATTGGTCAGGCCAGTTAAATACAGACATAGGTTTTCCCAAGAAACTTTGGACAATAATGTTGATGTCCTATCCTCCCAAGAGGTGTTTGAATCTGACAATCTCGATCCTGTTGGGGATAACACTGACACAGGTGATGCTTCACCTACAATATTGGATAATGAAGTAGCTGGTGAGTGAATGCATCTTTTCCCAATATGGCCAGACTTGATTATCCCTGTGTGGATCTTATTCAGTTATTCTTCTACAGTTTTTTTTCCTTCTGATATCAGTATCTTTTTTGTCACTCTTATTTTGCATATTTCAAACGATCTTAATTGTGGCAGGTTCACCAACTGTTGATGAGAACAAGGGCAATGACATTTTACAAGGATTGCTTACTTGTAATTCTGAAGAACTAGAGGGGGATGGCGCAATGAATCTTTTGCAGGAGAGGTTAAATATCAAACCCATTGTTTTCGAGAAATTTTCTGTGCCAGACTTCCCAGATAGCCAACCGATTGATCTGAAATCTTTGCGAGGGAATTCGTCTAAGCCAAGAAAGGCTTTATCCAACATAGATAATTTGTTGAACAGAATAGATATTAAGACACCTCTTAGGCGGGATGTAGGATACACTGAGAAGCAGTTAGGTTCCCCCACGCCACCAAGAAGTCCATTTGCTTCACTTTCAAAATTGCAGAAGCAGATTTTACGGTCAAAGCCATCAGTGGATCCATTTTCAGCTCATGAAATTGATCATATATCGACAAGAAACTCTTCACCAACCGATACGATAAATCAGGAAGTCAATATTGTTGGTTCTAGTAAGCCGGCAGATGAGCTGAGTGCACCTGTAATTGAAGATGTTATTGCTGGTGGTGAGACAAATACAATTCTGGACATTTCTGAAAAATCCAAGGAAGAAGATTCGAGGAAGTCATCAGAACAAGTTAATGCACCTTTAACTGAAGATAAAATTGCAGTTAGTGAGACAAGTTCGGTTGACAATCCTGTCAGAAATTGCACCAGTACTCCTCAAAAGTCCATGGTGGATAATTCAAGGGAACCTGAGTTTAATGCTAATGTTGACTCAAATGAACCTCCTGTTGACATGGATGTAGATAATGGAGGCAGTGGTATGGGAAAGAGAGTTATGGATGACATAGTAGGAAGGCAAAATGTCGAGCCAAATGAACCTTACCAATCCGAGGACAACGTATGTTACCTGTGTATTTTGGTTTAATAATAATCTTAAGTTGTTGTCAAAGGTTTAACTCTGAAATCTGAGTGAATTTTGTATTACAGCTGCCAGAAAATATGCATGAATTTACAGCTTCTCTACCAACAGATGATGCAAATGTGAACTTGGTGATTCCACTAGGTATGTATATATTCACAATATTTTATAAGGCCTTACTCCAAGTTTATTTATCAAAAAGCTCAATGTTATCTTTTGAATATGTAGCTGGCCTTACTTAGTGGAACAAAGACTTGATTATTGTTATTGTTTTGTTGCTGAACTTTTTATAACAATGCAATGAACTCTGTACATAGGTTTTCCTCTGATTTGAAATTATAGAAGAATTTGGTTTTAAATTAGTGTTCATGTACCTTTGATGTCACTAACTCGCTTGTGGTATGCATTAGCTGATCAATCAAATGCTTCAAATCCAGACGAGCATCAAGCCAATTCTATGGACAAAAGGTCTGGAAGATCAACTGATGGTCCAGAACTGAGTTTACAGGTTCCTAGCTTTTGCTGGTTTTCTTTTTTTACTTCAATCTTCAAACTGTGGGTATCTTAACAATTCAATTTATCATTTAATAGCTCTTCAGCTTAATTGGATAAGTAACTTTTTCATACAATTTATTGTATTGAAGAAGTTTTTCCTTTTCATATAAATTTTCTGAGGTTTTCCCCTTATACAATCAAAATCAATACCATCATTATCATGTGTCCACATCAAACTTTGAAATAAATATACAGTGGTCATCTTGCATGTTTCCAAGGGCTCTACCCTAGGGGATGTAAAGTAATTAAGTTAAATATGATATAATACTATCAGTTTATTTTCTGGAATGGGTAGGTGATCAAGTGTAATTTATTAGATCATTTGTAGCAAGGCCTTAAAACTTATTTAGTTATCCCCAAACTTTAAGTTCCCTCCATGGTATTCTATTTAAAGGTTGAAATAGATTCTGTAGAATTGAACACTATATATATATATATATAGGGTTTTGCTAGAAGACACATTTTATGAAGGTGTCTATTAGCAAAGTTATAACTAAAAAGTGGAAATCACTGGCTTCTAGCAAAACCCATATATATATATGTATATTAAGAAAAGTCTTCACTCTAATGAGTTACATGTGACAAAATTTCACTCCTTTGTTTGTTGCTATTTTTTACCAGATCATGCTAAAGCACATATGTAACAGGGTTTAATTGATTCTATGATACACAAATACAATTGTACGAAAATAATTATACCTAATTAAGCCTTGGAATTTTATTCTAGATGTTGGTCTGATTGATGGCAAAATTATTTTTTTCGGCTAGTTGCTTTTAGAATTGAATCCCTGTCTTCTGATACAGGAAAACACAGTTGGTTCTGTGGCACCTGTTAATGGGCAAAAGAGAGTTAAAGCATGTGCACAGAAAGTGTCCAAGGGTAAGAAGAGACTTCAGCACAGGATGAGCCTTGCAGGTTTGTACTTCTTATTTATCTCATTCATTAATTTTCAAAATTTTTGTTTGCTGTCAAGTTATATATTTATCGTATATTTCCAGATGCTGGTACATCATGGGAGTCTGGAGTAAGGAGAAGCAAAAGGTTCAGGACAAGGCCTTTGGAATATTGGAAAGGGGAAAGAATGGTGTATGGCCGTGTACACGAGAGTGAGTACAATTGTAGTATTTTGTTATATTTGTAAATTTGGCCAAACCTTTTATTTGTTGATGGGGGAGACGTGTCATTAGACTAGGGCCTGTTTCAATAAACAGCTAATTTTCAGCTTATAGCTCAAGCGCTTATCGTGACAAGTGCTTATGCATAAGCTTGGATAAGCTATTTTTACAGCAAAAGGTAAAATAACATTAAATTGTTTTTATAAGCTGTGTTATTGGAGAACTTATGAAAATAAGTTGAAAAAAGCTTATGAAAATTGTCATAAGTTGTTTTCATAAATTCTCCGAAACAATCTCACAAAACTTATGCCTGTAGATAAGCTGAAATAAGCTAATCCAAACAGGCCCATAGGGGTGAAGCTTATGAAGCTATATTTTTGGACTTTGGCTAAGCCATTATTATGTGTAGATAACTATCTGCATATTGACACCTGAGATGTGTATCTGTTTAATTAATTTGGCTTTGATTGTGAAATTACACATGTGCTTACTGTAGGATAAACAAATTTAATTGTGCAGGTTTGAGTACTGTCATCGGGGTGAAACACTTTTCTCCAGGAGGTGATGGGAAACCAAACATGAAGGTGAAGTCATTTGTATCCGATAAATACAAACAGCTTTTTGAGATAGCTTCCTTATATTGAAAGTGCTTTTTGAGATAACTTCTTTATATTGAAAGTGAAAAGAGAGCTTTATGTTTTCTCTTTCTTTCTTGAATGACTTATCTTTAGTCTATTAATGGAGTTGACATGTAAAAAGTGTTCTTTCGATGAATGAAGTGATACTTATAAACATCCAGAATTCAGCAATGACTTTTTGTTTTTATAATCTGTCAGCAATGAAATTAACCAACATGACTAAATTCAGTACTAATTGATGTGATGTAATAAACTGAATTGTGATTATGTGGTTGTATAAGCATTATCTCCCTTGTTGGAGAATGGATGTGTTGAAGTTGTGCGAAAGGGAAAGTGTGGTAGTGATGTGTTGAAAATGCCAGTTGAATGTGTTTGGTCTCGATAAAATGAAGTGTTATGAAATATGTGGATCCCTTATTGATTATTATAACAGTAGAGGAAAGTTTGAATGAGAGCTGAAGTATTTATTGTAGTAGACTATATCGAATACATATATTGGTGTAACATTCCATGGATGATACCAAAAACACATCTTCACCATTACCCACCACCTTCAAAAGTTTTTTGAACAAACCACCTTCAAAAGTTGATCATCAAATCAACTTCATATATTCAGAACAACTTATTGCTCTTTAGACACATAGTATTTGCCAAGAGACACCTCAAACTACTGAAAATACCCTAAATGATAGTTAATTACCGTTCGAAAGCGAATGAGAGTTAATTACTGTTTACTAGAACAATAATTAACTACCGTTCATATTGAGAGCAGAATCCTTTTACACACATCTAGTGTAGAGGTTGTTTTGAGGAAGTTAATTCACAAGGTCGATGCAAGGGTTTGGGCATTTTCGAATATTGTCCAGTGAATGTAATAGTGCTGTAATGGTGCTACCAATTCCAATAGCAGCAACCAATATATCAACATTACCCATGGTATCTCCCATATCCCTTGGACTGTAGTTTCGAAGTGGAGCTGTAATTTGTGCAAATAAATCTTAATAACATATACTTAATTTGTGTTGTAACTTATGTCTTCATAACATAAAATTAACCTTTGAGAAATGATATTTGTACAACCATTTTCTAACAACTTTTTGACAACTTTCTTTCTCATACTCACATTATGTTTTTACTCTCTCTTTCTTTTTCTCTCTATTGTTTTTGGCCAATCATAGGAAAGAAAAACAAAGTTGTCATAAAAGTTGTAAGAAAAATATGTACAAATATCACTACTCTTAACCTTTGTATTATTCTTGTTATCAAACTGTTGAAAAATGTAAGTATTGGGTGCGACATAGACAACTTCTTCAGATTTGTCAACAACCCTTTCAGCCACTTCTTTGCACTCGACAAAACAGCCTTTTGCACCAAAAGTGCTTAAAAAGATTATACTCTCAGCATAAACGGTAGTTAATTACTGTCTAAAAAACGGTAGTTAACTCCCATTAAAAAACGAACGTTAATTAACCACTGTTGGAGACGTTTTTGTTGATTTGAGGTGTTCGTGAGTAAATACTTGATGCCTTGGGAGCAATTTTCTAACATGTAAGCAATTTCATCACAAAGAAGCTCTTAAACCCCCCATCAGACACCACACCATGGTTGACCCGGTATTTATGTGATAACACCTTAAATCACAACACATCCTGAGATATGTTTTGTTTGCGAGTTTGGAGAGGAAGGAAGGGGAATGCTTGAGAAAAAAGGAATGAGCAAGTGGAAGAAATAGAGGAAAATGGGATAGGAGGGTTTTAGGGGTTAACTTTTTCTTCGTAATACTAAACCCTCCTCATTTGGGGAACTAACAAATTTTACTAGAGGAGGGTTTATATGAATTCTTCAAATTTAATTTATGTTGTTATATTATTTTTAAAATTAAAAATATAGTAATCATATGCATTAATATATCATTCTCTAAAAAAACTACTCTTTTGAATTTTTTGAAAGATTTCTCGATTTTCCCTCATATTTTCTACCCCTCAAAGTCTTCCCTTCCCCTCCCCTCCAAACTCGCAAACAAAGCCTAAGCCTCCACCATCATTTTGCTCCTTAAAATTATGTTTTTTTGTTCATTTCTATCTGGTTTTTCAAGAAAGGTTGTCTCTATTTATTTTGTTCTCAAAATTTAATGTAGTATTAAGTATTTTTTTTATCATAATATTTCAACTATTTATTGTAAGAGCAATAGGTGGATGGAATAATAAATGGTTAATAATATAAGAAAAAGACAAATAATATAATCTAACATAATAAAATTTATTGATTTTCTTGATGTGTGTAAGAGATAATTGTGAAGTATTCAATATTTTTGAGAAAATCAAATGAATGTTTTTTTTTTACTAAATGAAATGACGAAATGACATTATCAAAAAACGCTATGATAAAGCATTGTATAGTGGAGTCATCACTAGGGATGGCAAAGCGGGCTGACCCGTCCCGTTTAAACCCGTTAAAAACGAGACGAGACGAGTCAAAATTAGTGATCGAGTCCAAAATCTCACCTCGTCCCGTTTAGTGGCGGACTTGCGAGTTGGCGGGCCGGCCCGCCAAACAGAAAACTTTTTTTCGATATACAAAAAAAAACTATGTTGCTTTTATAATAACAAAATATAAAAGAATAGGTAGCAAATAAATTTGTGAAAAACAAGATAATTAACAAACTATATGTTGGAACAAAGGGTGTTTCGCAAAATCACCTCTTAAGTTTTGATGATAACAAGGTATTAAAATTATCAATTGGATATGCTAAACATTTGTTCAAGTGTACATGATCTTAATCAAAGCACTATTCA
>Ga0315915_1006538_pt1 | contig 14198 bp, 6 predicted proteins | sample MpolbnodulesMG_FD_207738 | JGI IMG/M metagenome (GOLD analysis project Ga0315915, IMG submission 207738) | Medicago polymorpha root nodule microbial communities from Los Angeles, California, United States - branched nodules | ecosystem: Host-associated > Plants > Roots > Nodule | place: USA... | reverse complement strand
CTCTAAGCAACGAAGAATTCATTCATTCAATTCACATTTCACAGCACACAGGTCTTCTTCCTCTCCGGAGATTCATCATCACTCTTCTGCTCAATTTTTTAATCTCTAATTATAATGCTCCCGATTCATAAGGTACCATGTTTTTTCTTTGTACATAAAATTCTATTATCAATAAACCTTTCATTAATTTGTTTTACATCGCTTAAACCAGAATTTTGATTTTTTTTTGTTAATCTTGTTATGTTTTTTTTTGTGTTCATACATTGATTATTTTAGCTCCATGGTTTTTTTTTTCTCTTTCGTTCTTTTGTTTCTTTCATGTTGAATAAAATAAAATATTCTCAGAAGATCTCTACAGTTAAATTGTTTTGAGATTCGTAATAACTCGAAATAATCAATTTATCAAATTCACAAGAGTTTATAATGCTGTTGCAAGATTTTCAATTTCAACTTTTAATTAATTTTTTTAGTTGTTGATTATTATTTTTAATTCTGGGCAATGCCAATTTTATGAATGTATGAATTTTGTGATTTTAATTTGTTTTTGTGTTGATTTTTGCTTTTGGGTCATTTTTATTTTTTTTGGAAAAGGTTAATGATTGATTTTTAATTTTTTTGAGGGAATTTGAGTTTCTGAGATTCTTCTATGGAACTCTGTGCTTTTAGGGTAGCTATTTTTCTGAGTACAATAAAAAAAGGTACCCTTTTATGGAAACGGGATCTGCTTTTTCCCAATTCATAAAAAAATTATTAATTATCACTATCCATAATAATAGTTCTATACTGTACTTGTATTAGTAATTAGTAGTAATAATAATAATATTAATAATACAATAATAATTCATGTTTATATTCCTCTGGAAAAGTAACTAATGGTGGTCATGATTTTTACAACAGACCTTGTCTCATCTGCCTAAATGCCTTAAACAATTCCAAAACTGCACACGTTTTGTCTCTCTGTTACGTTTAAGTGCAGGCCTGTACATATAGGAGTATATGGTTATGGATACAATTATTTTTAATAAAAAAGTAGAAAGAGTTAACTACAGTAGCACTAATACATACGTGTCTGGTGTCTGATATATGTTATGTCAGACATTTTTTTATAAATTATTATCAATATTAACATGTCAATATTGTGTCTGTCTAAGCTTTATAGCATCGACACTTTTGATTGAAGATATGTCAGATGTCAGATACATGTTATGTCCGACATGACACTGACACATGTAAATATATTCAATAAATTCATTTTTTTAAATTAATACCACTATCGATGTGTTAATTGTTAACTACAGCTGCAACCACATTTCTTATGGAAATCGTATGTTGTGTCTGACATGACACTAACACTGACACATGTATTTGCATTCAATTGATTTATTTTCAAAAAATTAATGCTAGTATCGATGTATCAATATTGTGTCTGATGTTTGTGTTTGTGCAAGTGCTATATAGGTTGTAACACTAACAGTAAATATATTACTTAAATCATTTTCATAATTTGTTATATGTTATGATGCAGGGTTGGTTCTGACTTGAATTGTCTTTTGAGTTCTGACTCTAAAAAAATACAAGAATGGAGGATGATACATTCTCTGGTATTGGAAACGGTACACAGATTGATACTAAGATATTAGGAACTTTTCAGAAGAGCTTTGTACAAGTGCAGAACATTTTGGATCAGAACAGGTTACTAATCAATGAGATAAACCAAAATCATGAATCCAAGATTCCTGATAATCTCAGCAGAAATGTTGGACTAATTAAAGAGCTCAACAACAATATTAGAAGAGTGGTTGATTTATATGCTGATCTTTCAAGTTCTTTTACTAAATCCATGGATGTTACTTCAGAAGGAGATTCAAGTGGTGCTGTGAAATCAGATGGAAAAGGTGGACACAAAAGACACAGGCCTACATAGAAAAGAGGGTTTGTTTTTCTTAATTCTTTTGCTTTGTGGAGAAGCTTAACTTCACAATCTTGTTGAGGTGTAGAACATGTTTAGGCTCTTTAGTTGAAGTTGAAAAACTCTTGCATTACAGGACTTTCTTAAGCTCATCACTTACTATGTTTTAAATATATAAAATTTATATGTTGATTATCCATCCCTAATCCTCTCATTGTAACCTTGTAATTTTGGATCTAATAAAAAATTAATCATGTTTCAGGTACTATTGGTTCACCCTTATGTTATTCAATATGGAAATTAATAGTTTGTTTATTTTTTACTTTTTAATTTCTTTATAATTTGTGTGTCCTTTTCTCTTTGAACATGTGATGAAATACAATTTACAGATGAGAATTATTTTTTCTATCTGCTGTTTTTGCAATGATGAGTTAGATTGCATGAGTTAAGTCTTTCAACTTGCTTTAACTTTTCTCCTTGTAAAAAGGAGCTAAAGGTTCTTCACTAAACTTTGTCTATAATTCTTTTAGATGGGAACTCATCATGATACCTTTCTTTATTCTCTTTATAAGTTCAACTCAAATGTTGGTCCCCTAGTTCTTACTTTAGATTATATCTGAAATTGAGAATGGATTGCAGATACTCTTTTAGGTCCATTCCTATGTAACCTGAGCTTTTTACCAAATGAAAAATACTTGGTTTTTTTTAATTGCATGTGTGTCCTTGTAGATGGGAACTAAGAACAATACATTTTTTTAAGGAAAATCTTAGTGATTAATTTGTTAGGGAGGAGAAAATGTAAGTAGCAGAGATCGAATCTTAAGTTCGCACATATAATTTATTCGGTGTCGCAACCCATACAACTAGACTATTCCTTTCAAGGTGGGGGTGGAGGACTCAAGTATACATATATGTAAGGGAATTGGACTTGGTGCTGTAACTAAGTTGACGTAGTTACCGTTTACAATCATCCGATTTATATCAACGATCGAGATTGATTAACTGTGTTATAATTGATATGTAATCTAAACTGTGTGATGTCAAATGAATGACCAAGATTAATTACAGCGTGAAACTGCGTGTATTTCTACAACAGTAAATCCAGATCCGAATATAAGATGCCCCGACAAGGAAGAAATCAGCTTTAGGTAAATCTTTTTTGTTTCTGATCACACACAACCACAAAAACAGAATCTTAGATAAGAGACCATGAGCTGTTGACTATTATTTTAATTTTTCTTCTTTTTTACTCAATGAATGAAATTGGCTGGTAAAGTTAAGTATATTTTGTTATCTTATAGTTATAATACAGTAGTATACAGTATAGTCTCTAGAGGTAGATGTATGTAAACAGTGACACCCCAACAATATGACAAGGGACCCAAAGATTCTCTTTTGGAAGTTAACTTCTCCATGTTTATCTCTTCTTTCTTAGGTTCTTCCTCTTGATCTACTTTTCAATTTCCCCTCCTTTTTATTCTCTTTATGCAATAAATGTCCTCAATGACAAACCTTATTATAGTTGAAAATTCTCTGGCTTGGATTTCTCTTTCTCTCTCTCTCTCACTCTCACTGATTGAGCAGATTCTTTGATGGTGGACCCAGTTTGTGGCAGCCTAATTTCCTGATCTTAGGAGAGAGGCCCACATGAGTGATTGCTGAAAATGGCTTGTTTCTGGTTTAGATTTTGCACATTGAAGGAAAGGACATTTTCCTTATCTACAAAATTGATTCCTCTATCCCATATTCCATACTCTTTTATTCACAAAATCACAATCAATTTACTTAGATTGTTTGTGTTTGGTTTCAACTATTGAAATATCACGCTTGGATTTTGACATGCTTAGAATGTTTAGTTATTGGCTTCTTCAATTAATTTTACATTGAATCAATTATACAAAATCAATTCATTCAACTTCAATTTATGTCGTTCCAAAACCAAACACCGGCTGAGCTTTCTAGAGCATCTCTAATGGCACAATTAAGGTTAAGTTGTTTAACTAAATTTTGGTTGGGTCTTTCATGCCACAACAATATATAGTAATTTAGGATAAGAATAGGATATGATATTTTTATTCAATAGTCATAGGAACTTAAAAATACATTAATAATACATTTGGCTTTGACATGTGTATATGCTCCAACAATAAAGCTAATAAAGATACGTTTGATTGGTTAAAAAATAAGTGATTGGAGAAGACAACTTCTGTTGCATTCTTTTTTATTTTAAAATTGTTGATGGGACTGGAAAATTGAGAGGCAATAGATTAGATAAAAAATGCATTTTTCACTAAAACACAACACAACTTTTTGTCTCAAGTATAAGTTGTCTAAATTAGCAAAATAACATTTTGTCCATCAAACATTATACAAGACAAAATGTTCAATACCTTAAAAGTTTGTCGTGTATTGTTCTATCTTGTGTTGTTTAGTTTTGTCTTGTGTTGTTCTATCTTTTAAAAAATCAAACACACCCCAATACTTTCTTGAAGTTAAATAACTCAATAAGACACTCTCGTTGGAGATGATCTTAATGTATCTTTGGGGTAATAGTCACTTTAGTCCCTGAATATGTAATGATTAGTCATTTTAGTCCTTCAATATATCAAAATTTCAAAATAGTCCCTGATTGTACATTCTGTTAGTCAAAATAGTCATTGACACTAAAATAACATCTCAATGTTCACAATAACTCTTTTCTTATAGGGATTAAAATGACAATAAACATGTACTTATAAGGACTAATATGACAATAAGCAAGTATATTGGAGGACTAATCTAACAATATTAATGAAATATTTTAACATTAAGGACTATTTTGATTAACGAAATGCACAATTAGGGACTACTTTGAAGTTTTGATACATTGAAGGACTATTTTGACTACTCATTACAATTTCAGGGACCAAAGTGACTATTACCCCATATATCTTTAGAGATACAGGTTGAATTTCACCAGCATGATTTTGCTGATGCAAACTTATACTTTGAAGTTTCAACAAAATCATGCCACCACCACTGCAACATTGTCAAGTCTGCCGTGATTCCAAACATGAGAACAACATTTATGCATTTCATCATGTTTCTTGTGCTCACTTAGAAATCGAATATTAAGTACCACTTTCATTTTACACAAAATCAAATATAAGTGTGAAACTTTCCCATTCAAGACAATTTATTTACTTTTAGGCCAATGCAAATTAGGCTTGACTCAAAATCTTAACTGTTAAAGTAAAACAACCTGTGACAGAAATTATGAGGGTTAGAGTAGAGTCACTTTCTTATAAAGGTTAAAAAAGGATTTTGGAATTATTGATTTAATTAGTTCATTATTGACTAATCACTTGTCACACTCTTGTTTACCTCTGCACAAAAATGATATGTTGATAAAACATTATAAATCACTCATTTCATTTCATGACCAAATAAATAATATCAACTTGGGTGTGACATAATTTAATTTAACCTTATCAGCCGCTAAAAGATAAAGCATAATGCAATAGATTAAGCAATATTTGTAGAGAGACAATGGTGGGGGAACAGTGTTCCATACAGATATCATATGCATGCAATGTTTGAGGTAATCATCAAGGTCTGAAAAATCTTATATAAAAAATGTTTTTGGTCCCTACCCAAGCCAAGACAAATTAAACATTGTCTAGCACATAACATGTGCAGTGGGAATCTACTTTTTCCTTTGTTCCTTGCATTTCCAGCAAATAGGTTGGAAAGGAGGCCAACTCTAGTTTGCTCTTAGAAAGCAATATTTTTTATAATAATGTAACTTGTTGATATGACTCTATACTGTAACCTGATTATTATAATCCACCCCCCCATGCCGGAAATATTTGATTATGGCTAAATGACGGTACTTATAATAATTTGATGATAATTTTTAATAAGTCATTATCTTTTTTTTCTTCTTTATTTTTATATAAAACTAAACTTCTTTTACAAAATTAATGTTGTCTCAAGTTAGATTTGACGTCAATTGCGATCCTACCCGAATTGAAAGATTAGTTGTTAAAATTCCAAAAGGAAAATAATTACTTTGCATCTAATTAATGTTGTCCAAAAATTTAGTAACCGGGGTTCCTTAAACATATTGTCATGGATCGATCTCAGATTTATAAATTAGTCTTTGTAGTTGAAGGATATATCATGATAAAAAAAATAAAAAAATAAAGTAACTACATTTTGTTGACATTTCTGAAAGACACATGGTCATTCTTTTGAAGGACACATGGTCATTAAAATTGCAAAATTAAGATCATTATTAGTTAATTTAGGGTGTTGACCTTGCTACTATGGTGACCCTCAAACGTTTTCAAATTACGTTTTAGAGATATATAAATCAGATTCTCTGGTACAAAGATCGTGTCTAATTAGTGAAGCTTCACTTGTCAATGGACAATGAAATTATGAAAGTGAACTGTTATTGTTTTTTAAATAGTTTGGTGGTTAGACTCACACACCTTAGATATAGAGAAATGGAAAACCTCAGAGATTCAGGTTCATGCTTGCGCATATCAACGTCCTTATAGCTGCAAACATGTATGTTTTTTTATTTATTTTTTTAAATTTAAAAAAATCAAACTGACACATCGAAATTGACATCGAGGGAATTATACTTAAGACTTTGACAGCGAGCCTTAAACCAACACCATCAAACCAACTCAAATAAGTTACCAACAGATATGTACTTAAGGATAATCATTCGCCGTTTTTGTTTCTTCATAAAAGAACATCGACATCCTTTGGTGTTCATATTTACATGTCAATGCTTAATTAAATCCTATTATTTTCAATTGATTTACTTATTAACTGTAGTTGGATACTTTGTTCCAATAACTTAGTTTTGAGGTGGTAATTTTTTTTCCACGAGAATATGACATCAAATTAAAAGCCACAAGAACATCAATCAAGAATGAGCTTCCTCAATCCGTACATAATCAAATGAAGCATAGATTGTATATTTTGTTAAATAGTGAGCAATTTGATTAGCTTTCTCTCGTAGCATGAGAAAAAACAATATCATTGAAACTAGTAAGAAGAAGCTTGATCTAATTTATGATTGGACCCAAATAAGTATGTTGCATGTTTTTGTCTTTAGCGCTTCTATCACATTAGTTGAATCTGACTATGCTTGAAGATTTACGAATGTTGAAATTAGATTTGACTCATCTTTACAAAATTGATTTGTAAGGTGAAAAATGTATCCTCTTTATTAACTCTTATGAAAGGTCTTATCTATCTAATACTTAGGTTTTCTCAATACACCCTTCACGCCCACCACTATTGGGTTTGGTGCGTTCATCACAATTAGGCTTGGTGCATGTATATAAATGGTGGGTGGTTTGATTGATAGGCTTTGATACCATGTCGAAATTTGGTTATGACTCATCCATTCAAAATTGACTTGTAGAGTAATGAACATTGTTATAAATTCATATCAAGAGTCATATCTATCTAACGTAGAACTGAAGTTTTTTTCAATAAGGAACATGAGTCTTTTGTAAAATCCAACATCGTAAGCATTGTCATACTCTTAGCTATGCCCGAGGATAATTTTCTTATCGTTCCTGACTTTTTCGGGCGTCCTCCAAAACTCTAATTTTTCTCTCATTCGGATTTCATAATCGAAAAATAAAAAATTCAATCCGGTCTATACAATCAGAAATGTATCATTATAATTACAGAGTTCAACAACTTTCCCTAATTTCCCATTTTAGTAATTTACTCCCCCCAAAAATAAAACAAAAAAAAACCCCTTAAATTCGAACCTCCCTCTCATTGTTTCGTTCGGTTAATAGAATTCAAAATGAATTCTTCATCACTTTGATTTCAATAAGCCAAAATGAGTTATGTGATGCAGAGTTCTAATATTTCTCTGATTTTGTAATCGTTCACGTATATATTTATTTAAACTATATGATAGGATCAAAATCCCCACTTACGAAGAGGAGAAAGAAGTGTGTTACTCGTCATCTTTTGCCTCCTCCTCTGAAGAAGAATCCCATATTGTGATAGATATATTAAATCAAGAAAGGAAGTTGCAAGCTTTGAGGGATCTTGCCCAAACCCTAGCTTCCTCCAACATAGGTGATTGTCCCAATGGGACCACCCTATATAGTGATCGTCCTTCTTTTGGTGGTTCTTTTGAAGCCTCATCCAGATGATGGTGAAGATAGAGCTGCTGAAAGACATACCTCTGAGTGGAGTTTCTTTATAATGGAAAAAACCTTAGGCATTTATTCCTTTTTTCTTCTTTCTATTGTTGAATTGGCTAGTTGAGAGTCTTGTGGATATTGTTTGCTTAATCTTGGCTTGTTTGGAATTGATTTACTTGCTTGGGTATTACACTCTGAATAAGATAGTATGCTAACGATTTGGTATTACGTTTTGGATGATATTATGTGTTAACAGTTTAGTATTACGCTTATGTTCATAAAATGTATATGTTCATTACATGTGCACCAAAGCTCATAAAACTGCATAATCGTGTGTTTCCCAATTTTAGATTATATAGAATGAACCAATATTTAGGAGTCTGTTTTATAAAATCCAAAATATATCAATAAACAGAAACCCAATGTGAAACTAGTGAATTGGGGGATTCACACAATTCAAATATCATAACCCAAACCTTATATCCATGTTAAATTTTTGTATTATATATGCAAAACAAGGAAAACACTTAAATTGTTGAGGTCTACAATGAACCGGTTGTTTTTGTGGTCCACGAAAAACATAAAGTTCAAAAAATTGGTTTGGTTGGTTCGATTTCATGAACAACATAGAGTAATGAACAATTATCCAGTTGAAATGAACTCTAGCCTACCAGTAGTTTGCCACAACAAGGGAAAATTCAATTTGTTTATGATGTGTGTTGATGATACACAGTCTGACTTAAAGGGTGGTTAGGGTTGGGTATGATCGTCTGTTGATTGACTCAGATGGAAGCATTTAGTTCTTAAAGATGAAACTTCATAGTGACAATGGTGTGAATCGATGTGAACACCATATTCTCTATATTTTCTCAGTATAATTCGAAAGGACCAATCAAGTAGACATTATTTTGATGAGATATGTTCATGCTATTTGAGAAAATTTGATTTGCTCCAAAACATGTGAAGAAATCAAGGCGTGCATGGATGAAGAAATTTGTTTAGCTCTTCCATGATATTGTTTGCATTTAATTCATGTTCGTATGGTTGTTATATTATGTTGTTATTGAATTTATGTTGAATTACGTTATTGCTATTGTTGTAGTTGAGATATGTTATTGTTGATAAATAATTTGATTTTGGGAATATTTGTTAAAATTTAATTTTGTATTGTTTTCTAATGTTTGGGTGATTTCGAATTTATAAGCCGACACACTTCATATTATAAAATTTGGATTGAGAAAAATTGGAAAAACAAAGGGCGCTCAAGAATTTTGGATATTCTTGAATCCCCTCTACCTTCTTTGATGGAATTAACTAGATTTATTATTAGTTATGACCTTGCCTTGACAAGGGCTATACTTGCAAAGTTCCCCTAATGATGAATCATAACCCTGACAATTATACTTATATTTGATTAAAGGAATTTAGCAAATAAGTAATTTACTATTGTTTTTGTTCGGGCACTGGCAGAATAGTCATTCTTATACCTTAGCCTATAGATCAAGTCAGTTGCTAGTTGAAAAACATTGAGCATATACAAATTAAATCAGAAACTTGAATCATAAAATGAATAGAAAATTATATTAATTGAATCCAGCAAATAAGTAGAAGTTCATCGTGGAACCCTAATCAATAGAGGTTTAGTTAGAGATGGTAGCCGACATCATTACAAAACAATAGAAAAACATAACCTAGATAGAACAAGAGAAGGATAAAACCCTCTGCCTTGAAGCTTTGATATTTAAACCTTGTTTTGTACTTCTAAATTTTTGAATGAATAAACTTGTGTGGGGGAGTTCCTATTTATATTGCATCATTAATTAGAGGTTAAGAGATGAGAATATAGCTTTTTCCTCTGATCTAGTTTGAAAAACAAGTTGAATGTTCAATTTATCTACAAAAAAGTGCAGGGGAGCATGAAACAACACGCAAGGGGACCTGAGGTAGTCCTTAGGTCTGTTTCATGCATATGGCAGTAGCCAAGTGCATATTTTACAGTTTTTCATCCTTTTTCAAGCGTTCTTCCGATTTGAAATGCATTGGAACTTGGAATGAATTTTCCCCAACTTGTATTGTCTTTAAATATCTTCTAAGAACCATTGATCTTCATTCTTCATATCCCTTGATCCTTCAAGTGGCTTCTTGCTTTGCCGAATTACATGATTTAACAACAAAATGACTCAAAACACATATAGAGTTGCATGATTTGGGATAATAGTGAATTACAATGACTCGAATGAAAATAATACAAAATTTTCCTCAAACTATGGACAACTCTTCTAATAACCTCTTATTTGTCTTTAAATGTAAAGAAAATAACTAAAAACATAGCCTATAATATCATACGATGCTCCATCACGACAACCCCAAACTTAAACTGTTGCTTCTCCTCAAGCAACATAATAGCAATAATTTAGAATTTATATGAATTTAAGAATTGGTATATACCTTTCCGGAGTTGGTGCTCAGATTTTTACTTTTTCCACTTCTTGACTTGACTAACTTACTTCTTCTATGGAAGACGGAAAGACTTAGAGAAGATACTCTTAATTTCAACCACAATCAATTCCAAGACACACATATGTATCTCCTAAAGTCAGTGGAGATGGTCAAGGCATTTGGCACACTCCAGTCATCATGTGATCTTACTTTGCTATGAATTTTACGCAATTCTAAATGGTCATTCAAAGTTAATACTACCCACACACACACACACACATAGATGTCTTTTCAAGGTTATAATGTGGCTTAGGTTAAGGTGTGATATATTTAGGAAAGTAGCTTTGCGCCACAGCGAGAATTTAGGGTGTACTAGCATTTGCGGTAAAAAAAAAAAAAAAAAGGTACAAGTAAACTACTTATTCTTTTTTTTAAGTGACCAACTTCTTGCTATTGATTCTTCTTTTTCTATTTTTTTAGTCCATTTTTTTTTTTTTTACATTTTATCTACATTTTTCATTTTACTATTTTTCTTTTGTAACCAAGTTTTACTAGTACCCCACCGCAAACTTAAGATGTTGCTAATTCCAAAGAACAATTCCAAACCATGACTGTAACAACCTGTTTTTCGCTAGAATTATTTTAATTATTTATTATATGTGTTTATATGCGCGTGTGTGTGATTGTTTTTCTTTATGTGTATTTTATTCGGGATTAGTGGATTTTTGGCCTATAAGGGTATTTTAGTCAATTTTAGACTCAGGGTATTTTGATCATTTCGTGAGCAAGGGTAAATTAGTCATTTTATTAGAAGGTTATTTTCAGTGTTATAAGTGAGTATAGTAATTTTTACTAAGTTACTATAATTATTTAGAGACGGTAATTATTCGTTATTTTGACGGTTTAAATGAGTAGTAACTTTTAGAATTAGTATGAATGATAAGTCCATTATGACAATTAGAGACCTATCCCAATTATGAGGTGACTATATAACATAACTCTTGTGAGAAATTAGGTTAAGCCTTTCATTATTTCATTTCACATAAACATAAGAGGTAGAGAGAGAAAGTAGATCACAAGAGGAAAGAAGGGGGAGCTAGAGAGAAGCTTGGGGTTGAAGATCTAGGAGCTAAATTGAAGCTTAAGCTAGTGGAATCAAGAGCTAGAGGTAAGAGGGATAGATAATTTTCATCAATTAAGCCATAATCTTCATCTTTTCAATTACGGGTTTAAGTGTTTTTGTGTTAATTGTGACTTTTGTGATTTTTGATGATGAATTCCGTGCTCCTAATTTATGTGAATTTGTGGGTATGATAAACTTCATGAAATTGTTGTGTTATGTGCTTAAACTTCATAGTTGTTGTTGTTGATAAGTTGTTTTTGATGTTTTTTGCATAATTGAGTGTAAATCATGAATTGATGAGTGATTATTGTTGAAACATGTTTAAATTCACTTCATAATTGTTTATACATGTTTGTAGGTTGATAGGGTTTGAATTGGTGTGGTTGTTTATGAAGTTTGAATGAAAAATGAGAAAAATTGTGAGTTTTGGTGAAAAATGAACATAGTGGTGATTTTGATGAGAATTTAGGTTTTGATTCCATGTTTGTAGTGTTTTTGATTGCCTTTAATTGTATGATAACTGATGAACAAGGACAAATATTCTGTTGTGGGTTCCCGAGAGGCAAAACCCAAGGAAAGATATTCTGTTGTGGTGCAGCTCGTTGGGCGAGCTCTAGCTCGCCGCGGCGAGTTGCATAGTGCAAAACCCTATGTTTTGGGTGTTTCGGGTGCTTAAGAGTCGATCCGAACCATCCAAACCGATTCTTTTGATGTAATTAACTATTGTCAAACTTTCTAAACCTTTGGAAACATCAAATGAATTGGATTGAACTTGATTTTGTGAATCAAATTAAACTTTTTTAAAAATGTTCAAGAATGCATAATTTTTTGAAATTCGTTTTTCTCAAAGGAAAAGGGTAGGTTTAGGGTTGTTCATTGTAATGTTGATTTTTAAAAATAGTTATGGATTTTGTCCTTGAGCTTTAACTTGGTTTTGCTTTGAAAATGGAATTCTTTTGAAAAGTGAGAAAATGAGACGAACTTAGTGAAATTTTGAAATTAATCGGAACTGGCCTATGATGCTTACATGCATAAGCTACTATGATCGTATGTAAGTAGTGTATATGCTTGGTTGGGGTGTTTGGTCATGTTTACCTTGTTTTGTGGAATTACTTAGAAAATGTAGAAATTGGTGGAAATAGACAAACTTTGTTAAAATGTGGTTTCATGACCGGATAACTTGCAATTGGTGTTATGTTCATGATAATATGATAGAACAAGGATGAACAAACGTTGGTTGATTGTTTAATATGATGAATATCATGATGTGGTTAGGTGTCCGTCTTTATGTGAAATGTGATTTTTGAAACCTTGTCGTTTCTTTGAGGTGATTGTCATTGATGATGTATATGATAATGATTTTAATGATGGTGATTTATTTTTGGGTGGTGAATTCTTACATGAAAATTGGTGATGAATTTGGTGGTGATCGCATGTATAAAAAACGTTGGTGTTTATGTTGGTGAATTGTTTTTTGAACGTATGCATTCATAAGTAGGATATTTATATCCAAGGACGGTGATTAGGATACTATGTATCCAAAGACGGTGATTAAAATACTTTGTATTCAACGGCGGTGTTTATGATACAGATGTATCTTGAGGTGATGACCATGACGGTGTTTGGTACGACATGCATATAGAGTCGTATCTAGGCGCATAACATACATTTGATAATTGGTTAAATGTGTCATACTTGCTTATGTGCTTCGTGAATAATTGTATTAATGATGTTGATTTGTTATGAATGATGTAATTAAGCGTTGTTTAATCATTTGAAATTAATTATGATGTTTTTAATTTCATTTTGAATTGTTATATAACTCTCAGTGGTCGTTTGGTTGACCGCCTGCCTTATTCTTATGTATGGGTAGGCGATGTGCATGAGTAGTTTGCTTTGCTTGGTGATTTGCTGGAGGCTAGCTTTGGAGCTACCTCATTTTTTGCTTTCAGAGTCTTAGTGTGTCGGCTCTGATTAGGAGTGTCTGTCTATTATTTTTCATCTTATGACTTGTTGAGATTTTTATCACTCAATATGTTGAGATGTCAAATTTATTTTAGAGATGTATTATGACAATGTGGCATGGCTACTTTGGAGATTTTTATTATTTGTTGATGAGATGTGATGATATTATATTCCGCTGCGATGTTTTGAAAAATTATTTATGCATGATGTGGAACTAATAAAAGAAGTAGCATCTAAATCCTGGTATGATTTGTATTATTTGCGTGATTTATCGTTTTAAGGGTTTAAGGTGTTACAATAACAAGTATTTCACTACTTTATCTAACTCCAAAGATTTTAAACATATATGACATTATAAGGTTTAAAAAATTGCGACATGGTTTAGTCACCTAAGTAACAAATGTATAATTAATGCATGGAGGCTTAAAAGGGTTAAGCAAATTATATAATAATAATAGTAGTAGTAGTAGTAGTAATAATAATAATAATAATAATAATAATAATAATAATAATAATAATAATAATAATAATAATCATCTATGCTATATATATATAGAAAATAACTCTTTTCAGCTCTTTTGGGCTGACTTTT
>Ga0315915_1006537_pt1 | contig 14203 bp, 9 predicted proteins | sample MpolbnodulesMG_FD_207738 | JGI IMG/M metagenome (GOLD analysis project Ga0315915, IMG submission 207738) | Medicago polymorpha root nodule microbial communities from Los Angeles, California, United States - branched nodules | ecosystem: Host-associated > Plants > Roots > Nodule | place: USA... | reverse complement strand
ATCGACATGCACAATCTCAAAAAAACAAATTAACAACATATAGATTGCATCAACAAAAATGAATATGGAAATCAACAAAAATGAATATGGAATCAAAGTCATTACTTTGCCAAAACAAAGTAATGTTATAGTCTACTGTGGCGATTTTTGAAAATAAAAAGTCAGAATAAACAACTTCAAGTAATATAATATAGGAGAAACAAAGAGGCGGCAAAATTACAGGAAAAAGTGAAGTTTCTAATGATAAAATTATCATCTGGATCAGTCAAATTATCTACAATTTTAAAGATGCAATTTTAATATTGTAAAACGTAATAAGCGTATACCAAAAAAAATGAAAAAAGAACTACTATCAATAAAGGTACCGCTAATAATAAAAATTAATTGCTATGAGAGAGGAAACCGCTAGGGCGGTTGGGGATTTAAAAAAAATGTTTTAGTCATGTATTTCATTTTTGGAAGCAACAATATATTTAAAAAAAATGTTTTAGTCATGTATTTCATTTTTGGAAGCAACAATATTTCAGCAAAAGTAGAAGTAACATAGCGGTTATAGTTGTAAAGATGGTACCTGGTTACATATATTAAGATATTAAGATAAGAACAAAACAATATTAAAAAGTAGCATTCAAGTGAGGTGTGTCAGATTACAAATTCTCAGCACCTGCACTGCAGTATCAGACAGGGATAACTGTAAAATTAATATTTCTCATCATCCACAACATTTTTTAGTTCATGTAAGTCATTCACACATGAAAGAAAAATTACCAAAATCAATTAGGATAAAAAAATATGAAAAAGATTGATTGAATAATATGGAGAAGGGGGAAGGGAGAAACGAAAGTTGGGAATTAGGGTTTTGCAGGGTTGATGTGCAAAGGGTCTATATTTATAGAACTGGAAAATGGGCGGGTTGATACGGTGGGCGGGTTGAACCGGATCTTACGACCCAACTAACTTATCTTCGTTGAATAGTTTTATTTAGAAATGTCTCTTGAAAATTGATGTATACACATCTTGTTAGGTTGAGAAACACATGTAAAAGACGCAATTGCCCCTCGACATACCGCCGAGGAATTCATAAACCGACTGCAGTTAACTGCCGAGGAAAACAATTATGCAGACAATGGATTCTGCATTATGTTAAACAACACATTCAACGCAATTGCATATGGAACGAACATACATATATAATATATTATTTTCCACCATATTCCGAAACATAAATCCGACGTCGCTATCATCGCGAATAAGTCAAGGCATATAGCTTGCCGTTTTCCATGCGTATTCATCTCTATCTTCTCCTAGGTCTATGCATGACATTTGACCAAACAAGTAACGTGTATCTTGATTTTCACCAAGATGCTCAAAATAAGTGTTAAATTGTGCCTTCAAATCATCAAGATAGTTGGTCGGCGTTATCATAACCTTAATTGTCTTTTTAAAAACGGAGTACCTAACACGGCCTTCAATTTTTGCAACCTCAGACATGCTTCACTTAACAAAAGCTTTATGGAAAAAAATTCATACATTAGTATGTAATTAAACGAAACGTAATAATCAATAAAATGTATATAAAATGTGTAAACATTAACAAGGAAGAAATAAGTATGCACTAGTTTCACCAATAAAATTCATATTATCATATATTTATATAAATTACATAATGTTACTTATATATTGGCCACAAAAAATTGGTGTTACAATTTCGACCCCAAAATACACGTTGGTGTAATTTCTACCAAAAAAAAGGACTAACACCGACAAAAAAATCACTCATTAAAGACCAAGTGATTGGGGAAGATCAAGTGAAATAGAATCTTCCTCATCTTCCTCAATAACTTCAAATTGTTGCTTTGGTTTTTCGGGAGTGTCCAACAAAATAGGCGCCGCTTTGTTTGACTCATTTTGTGGTTGCGGCGGTTTGTTTCCACTTTCAATAATCACGAGCTTTCGAAACAACTCATGTTGATCCAAATACTCATCTTCCCATGTCACCGCATCTTCATTCTTGTGATTGTGCCACTCCGTAGATGATGGAGGTAGTGGACAATCATCCGTAAAAAAAAAGCACGAAATGATTCGGAATTACCCCAAGGCACATGATGGGAGTTTTTTGCTTACCCAGCGGTGGTGACCCTCTTAGTGGGAAAAAATATTTCGATTTTCCAATTTCAAGATTTGTCAACACGACCACACACCTTTTGTAATAATTAGCAACAATGTGTCCCATGTCCGGAAAAGTCAACCACTTATCAACAAGATGTGCACAACCTTTCATATTTGCGGGAGGATGTAAGCCATTTAAAATGTAGTTATAACGATCCTCACCCGCATATACTTCAACTTAATCATCTCTATGATCTTTCAACTGTTGAATAAGATGTGTACGAATCATGATATGACTTTGTTCGGTCAATCCCATGAACTCGGCTATACCCCGAAGTCCAAAATGTCCATCGCCTATAACATCCACCACTTTTTCAATAAATAGAAGCATGAAGTGTGACATATAATCAATAGGCCTCATAACCAGAATAACCTTGGGCTTTGGATACCAAGTAGATGGTGGAAGTGGGAAAAGTGATGTTTTACCAAGACGGGCACCTCTTTTTCTTTTAAATGATGAAGTTGTTGGTGACGGTTGACTATCCGAATTTTGGGAATCAACAACCCCCACGAAGAAGGGATTCCACTAGTCGATGTAATTTTTTCTTTAGACCTCGCAATGTCCACTTTTTCTTGGCTCCCTTGGTTGGTACTTTTCGTGATGGTGGAGACATCATGGTGGTTTCAGGAAATGTCAACTGCCGCAAAACCTCTTTGATTTCAAGCTTCATTTGGTAAGGGACTTTCTTGAGACGTTCTTGAATACCGTTTTACTCATCATCGACAGAAAAACCATCTTCATTACTTTCTTCGTCCATACGTAACCTATGTCAATGATGGTGTATGTAATCCAATAAAATTGGTTTGTCTTCAAGGATCTTAGTAGCAATTTTGCATGCACATGGAAGCCTGTAAGAAGTCCTTTGAACACAACCACAAATTTCTTTGTCCATGCACAATGTTCCCCTACAACGTGACTCTTCCAAAGTAATGTTGTCCAAAGCAAAGCTAGACACATGACCACCTAAACCGAAGTACAAAGTGATATCTTTGAATCTATGTTCCAATACGGTAACACTCTGACCAAATGTTGTTTGTATCGCAGTGAATTGAAGAACCAACATGTCATGTATTTTCTCTCAACGAGTACCCAAATCACCCACACTATTGTCCAAATATTTCTTTACCAAAACTTGAGCCAATTCTACCTTGTTGGTGGTTCTGCAACCAAGATGCAACACATGGTCTGTCCATGCCCTCACTATTTTCTCCTTCACTTCATTGAAGGTGGTCATGGCATAATTTAGGAAAAGTGGGAAATCACTACAAGCATCTTGGAACTCCACTAATGCATTTTCATATAACTATTGAGTGGGCGATTCAACCATAACTTTCCATGCCCTCATTATCTTCTAGACAACATTGCGATTATTCACCTCTTTCCCATCCTTTTTTCCAAAGGATATTTACAACCGAGCAATTTTTACTTAGGCACAAACCCAAATTTTGAAGGTAATTTGCAACCGAGCAATTTTTACTTAGGCACAAACCCAAATCAAATTGATTTGGGCGCACACATAAATGTAATAAATTAAACACTTAATTATAGTTTTAACCTCATAAGTAATCAGATGTTGTGATTTTGATCCCTTAAAAAAAACAATAACAACCTAACCCCCTATGTTTGGCCCATTTTGCAGTTTTACCCAAATCAAATTGATTTGGACACACGCATAAATGTTATAAATTAAATACTTAATTACAATTTTGGCCTCATAAGTATTCAAATGTTGTGATTTTGACCCCTTAGTAAAAACAATAACAACTGAACCCCCTATGTTTGGTTCATTTTGTAGTTTTGGCCCCCGGGCCAATTTTAACTAAGTAAACGCATACGTGGGCGTCATGTGTGTAATTTTTAATTTAAAAAAATAAAAATGTCACGTGTAAATGTGTTAATTAAAAAAAATAATTATTTTAATTTATTTTTAAATTAAAAAAATTAAAAGTAATTAAAAAATAATCAATAAAATAAAATAAAAAATTACACGTGTGCGTTGACGGGTCGAAATTGGTCTATGGGGCCAAAACTGCAAAAGGGGCTAAACATAGGGGGCTCAGTTATTATTGTTTTTTATTAGGGGGCCAAAATCACAATATTTGGATACTTAAGAGGCAAAAACTGTAATTAAGCCTATATTAAAAGAGAAGTTATCTAGTCACATCATTTAAATCTTTTATCTTTTGAGTTTTTCAATTTATGAGTGTGTACCCAAATAAAATTGACTTGAGGTTGTGTCCAAGTTAGAATTTCCCCTTACAACTAGATGTCTTTCTTAATTTTAACACCTTTAATAAATAACTCTTGAAAGGTATTTTGCAGCACAAAAAGATATTGAGGGATCTAAAAAAATTATCAAAATATGGTTGGGCTAAAGCCTAAAATTACCAAAATTACTCTTTAAGCCTTTGTATTGTTACGAAGTCCTCGTTTTTTTTGTGTGTGTGTGTGTGTTTTCTCATTATATATTTTTTATGAAAATATTTAATCGGAAGCTCTAATTTTTGTTGTTGTTTATGGATCGATTATATTAATACCTTGATACGAGTAGAAATACAGGGTGACATTTAGCATACACAAGTAACTCTTTTTGTGTATCATACAAAAATGATTTTTTCACCATTGATATATGAATATTTTATTCAATGGCTAGGATTAGAGATTGGTTACCTCTTTAGTGAGTTTAAGTGATTGAATGTTTGTAATTGTAATGTCACCCCCAAGTTATATGTAATTATATATATGTATTTTCAATATTAATTAAAAATATCATGAATTGTTTACTCATTTAACGACAAAATTTAGCTAAAACTTATATATGTATTTTTGACATCTTGCAATTTATTAATATAAATATCATGTGCACACAGCCTATCCAGTAAATAACATTTAATTTTGTCAAAAAACAGTAAATAATGTTTAATTAAATTTTACTAATTAAATAGGAAATGTTACGAACATTTTATGTTTAAATAAGAAGTCTAAAAGAATAAATGTAAAAATAGGAAGAATAAAATAAATTCTGGGAATAAAATGTTCAATAATTTATTGGATTTAACCCAAAATTGTTCAATAATTGGAACTCATTAAGGAAAAGCTTATCAACACAAAGACAAGGATATCTTGTATTTATCACCAAACCTAAAGTATGTTCCCAACTATAATTTATGTGAAAACATCAGAAGATGAGCATGAGGAAATGAACTTAACAACATAGTATCCTTTCATTGCTTGAACTGAAAATAAAAATTCAACCATTATTGAAGTTCACAACCTAAAACTGAAATTGAAGATCGCAGGTCGATACAAATAAAAGAAATCGCAGATCGCAAAAGGGTAATTGCAGGGGGGGGGAACCAGAGAAAATGAGAATGATGGTGGAAGTGAGAACTGTATGAGAGAGAGAAGGAAGAAACTCAATTTGGTTGGTGAAAGATTAATGAAAAGTATTATTAATCGTTTCTGGACAAATAATAAAGAGGGAAATCAATTTGGCCAAAATAGTATATTGTGTTGTTTTGAGGAGAAACTTTGATTTAAACAAAAAAAAAGGGGGTCAGTTTAGAATTACACGTAAGACCTGTCTACCTGCTAGTGAAGGTTAAAAAACCTTTTTGTATGGTACCCAAAAACATTCACTTGTGTATCCTAACCTTCACCAGAAACACAATGAATGACAAAACTGTGTCAAGAGATTTAACTTCGATACATTTCCATAACTAAATTTAAACTCAGAACCTTTGATTAAAGTGCAAGAGGTCTATTACCATTTCATCTAAATATTCTTAAGTCTATCGGAATCTATCTCATGATACACTATTTTCTTTTTCTTTCTGTTCTGAGCAACACACAAGGTCTATAGAGAAACCTTCAATAGCTACATATTAAAAAACAATTTACTCAATCACATAAAAATTCTATTGTTATTTTTGTGTTTTAATGTGAAATTGTACATTTGTAAAAATACAATTCAAAAGTTTTTGCCAACTCATTGAGTTTAGTATATAAATTATAAAGTTAGTAGTGGAACATCTAATTTTTTTTTCACTAAAATTGGACTACCAATCTAAATGGAAAACTCAAGGAACCAAATAGTTGAGGAGTAACATGAAATCTAAAGTCGATTACCTGATAAGGTATAAGTTTAATTGCAGTTTTAGCCTCCTAACTTTCTCAAAGTTGCAATTTTGGTCCACTAAGAAAAAAACTACAAAACAGCCCCCTAAGTTTTGCACCTGTGGCAGTTTTGGCCCCCAAGGCTGATATTGACTCGGTCTACGCTGACGTGGCACCCTAAGTGAGGTGCCACATGTTTTTTTTTTGCATTGGGGGGCCAAAACTGCTACAGTTGCAAAACCTAGGGGGCTGTTTTGTAGTTTTTTTTCTTCTTAGGGGGCCAAAATCGCAACTTTGGGAAAGTTAGGAGGCTAAAACTGCAATTAAGCCTAAGGTATAAGTCCCATCATTGTTGTGGATTAATACGACATCTTGAGGGCCTAGACTCGTAGACCCACGTGGTTAATCGTCGGTTATATAAACCTTAGATGATAATTGATCTTGGAACATGAATTAATTAAACAAATGACTGGAAGGGATTTGAAGAACCTTAACCACGGTTAAACCTCTGAATCAAAACTCAACAATCTTGCAAACTCCTCGCAATTAACAATTTTTAATTATAAGTTTAGTAAATTGCCTAGTAGAAAACGATAACCTTTCTGAGGATGATAACTTACTACTTTATTACTTAGAATAGTTTGGTGCACTTGCTAACTTTGGCACCACTAGCTGCCGAGCTGGATCCCCCAAACAAATCTCTTAGAAAGGTCTAGTGTAACGAACAAATCCCAAAGAATGGGGTATACATTTTCGTTGGATTTGACTTTGGGTGTGTCCCATACTGTCGCTGGTGAATTATGATCATGTACGAAAAGCAAAAAACACAACATGTTAACCAAAACGAGTTATATTTAATTAAGACTAAAATATTTTATGGACGGGGCCGCTATGACCTATTACATTAACTGAAATTTTATCATTAGCTTCAATCCATCAAAATTTTCAAAGGCTCTGGTCACTGGTTGGGGGATTGCGGCCTCTCGGTTCACTGCCCCAGGTCTACCCTCCCAGTTTTCCCGAGAAGCTTGATGATTTGGATCGCCTTAACTTTTGGTATACCTGACCACACTGATGGTCAGCTTAGACAAGTATACCAAATCGTTTACCAAATAATAAAGTGATAAGTAGAGTATCGTATCCACATGGATTGTCGTTTTGTTCAAACAATTTGCATTAATTTTTTTTTATGTTACATTTCTCTCCCCCTTAATGGACTAAAAATAATTAGACTCTTGGAAGTTACACTGGTGATTTAAAAAGCTTAAAATTAATCCTAAATTAGTGTTATCAGACAAGTTCATGATAAATTATTATTTAATAATATTAATAATTTATAGTCCATTGATTTATGATTAATTTTAAACTTTTAAATTATCAGTGTAACTTCCAAGAGACTAATTATTTATCGTTCATTCATTTTTGGATGATTCAATTCTCGCAAGGACAAAGACACCATTGGTGTTGTATCAAAAGTAAATATGTTTTTATATTGTATCCACATGGACTAGTGCGATATTATAAGCCGTTCAACAATAGTTATCATTTTAAGTTAAGGTTTATAAGTTGTTTTTTTTCGAAATCTAATTGAACTATAATGCAGTAAATAAAATGGAGTTATATAGAGACGTAAAACTGCTGGAATTAGACATCATTAAACAAACGTCACATATATTATCATTATCAAACACATAGACTCTAGTTATCCATCTATATTACCACGTATCACTCGACAACATCGTTTATGTCTAAATAATGTCGTGAGTTTGATCGTATTGTTTAATCGATGATTTCTTGGCCTATTAAACAATACAATAACATTAAGACTTGATACATAATGTGGTTATCAAAACCTAAAACCATTTCTACTATTTAGGGTTTAATAGAGGTCATTCTAACCTATATTCAAAATGTATTTTCCAATAATAATTCAAATCTATAAGATCAAAAACATAGAAAGCAAGAATAACATCAATATCATGAATAACTAAAATCATATATGACTCAGATCATAAATAATACATATTGAGTCTGATCAATTACGTCTAATCCCAACAAATGAGATTTAGCTAATCATTGTCATGTTAGCCTTGCAAAATTGGAAGAAATAAGTGGAAAGCATAACAAGATTGTGATTTCTCAATGAACTTTGATGAATCCGCACTCTCACACTCTTGTTTTGTGTTTCTCTCTTCAATTTGTCCATGTATCTCTCTAAAAAACATAAGATATCTCTGCTGGAAATGAGTGAATGGCTTTTATACTTCTTATGGTAAGTGACTGCTCGCCGATCGACGGGAGGCTCGCCATGGCGAGCGAAGCTTTATTCGCTAGTGGGTTTCTGCCACATTAACAAAGTGGTTAGAAACCGCCTTTGTTCGTCATGGCGAGGGCCATGCTCGCTTGGCCATGCCATGTTTCCCTGGATTCCATGTCTCTCTGACTTGGTACGCTTCAGGCTCGCCATGGCCTCGCTTGGCCACAAATAGAACTTCTAAAAATGGGTGCTCTCTAACTTGCCTCGCCTTGTGCTTGCTTCAAACTCGTTGTGGCGAGCTTTGTCACCATTACCTCGCCATGGGCTCACTGTGGCGAGCCTTGATAAACTTGAACTTGATGCTCTATGACTTGGATCGCTTTTTTCTCGCCCCAGGCTCGCCACGACGAGCCTATCTTTGCACTTCCTTTTGTTTCCTTGCTTTCTAAGTGTCTTGGCAAGCATTTTCCTGCACAAAAGGTTGTTATTAGGTATAAAAAACATAAATTGACAATTCTTCATTATTTTTGGGCTTTTCATTAGATAACTTGTAAAACAATTAATCAAAGTGTATAAAACATAATAGATATTTAACTACCTTATGACACTTATCAACCATCGGAATCACGAATGCACATTCATATACCAACTTTATTTTAATTAGAAAAGAAAGGGGTATCAACATTACATATATATTTTTATATTTTGTTAGAAAAAAAATATATTTACGCATATTTTTCAAAATATATTTATACAAGCTAATAAGATAAAAATATTCCTTAAAAAAAGTAAAACGTATTAGCGTCCCTCTAGATCCGAGGCCTCTACGGTCGCTTATTCCAACCATGGTCAAAGGGATATTTTAAATACATGTTTTTATTTTTTATTTTTATAAATACTAGTGTTCTTCGTTCAAAAATAAATACTAGCGTTATGCGGTTTCATTTTTTTTTACAATACTAACGCGTGTTATAAGCAATGCTTTTTGATAAAATTTTAATTTTGATTAAAATTATAAGTGTACATATATGGATTTTTAAATAATAACAAACTATGTCTATATTTTACCAAAAATATAAAAAATATAATAAAATTATTATCTTTTTCAATAACACCAACAATATAGCTAGAATTCTTAAAAGCAAATTTGTTTAAAGATACAACTTGAATACTTAGAAATTAAAAAAATCATGTATTCCCTTTGTATATTGTTATAGTGGTTAATCCTTGAGTTATAATTTCTAAGAAAATGTCTTCAAATTTTTTTTCTAAGAAAATGTTTATGGACAAAAAACATGTTTATGGAAACAGTTGTACCATTAAAGTTTTTCTTTCTTTTTATTTTCCCCTACTTTTTTCGATTCTATTATGATATTAATTTTCCTTCAAAAAAAAATCCTATTTATTTGTTAATATATTAATGAATATCGGATTTTATTATATATATATACAGAAATATACTAATGGATATACTAATAACAAAACAATGAAAAAGATTTCATTAAATATTTATATTTTTTTGAATCATCCCTAAATATATTTTATGTTTCTCTACTTTAACTAAAATTATTTTTTGGTTCACCTTTTTCTAAAATTAGGGTTTTGGACCCTTTATAACTTTTGGGACCTTTTCCCTTTTTTTAATGACGTGGTAGTATTGTGGCAAATTCGAATAAGATAAAATTGCTCTATGTCATTAGAGATGTTTAAATCTAAATTGATTCAAAATAAAACCTTAAATCTGATTCAAAAAATAGTAAACTATTCATGGTAAAAATTCATTGGATATTTTTTTTTTGAAGGAATTCATGGTAAAAATAGTAAACTATACATAGTAAACTATACATGATACTTTTTTAACAACTATTAGATCAGATGATATCGTACTTTCCGTTTTCAAAAGAGAACCAAACCAAATTGAACCGCACGTAAATTTATTTTATTAGTGTAGTATACTAGATTAATCTATTATTTGTTATTTTTTATTAATATTAATTAGTTTTTTTTACTAAACCACATAAAATTATTAAATCTGGATGGTATCATAAATAATTTTTTATTTTAGTATGAATTGATTTATTTAATTATGATACAACCCAAAAAACAATTTGAACTAAACCACGTCAAATTGGATTGTATTATAATCAATTTTTTTTAGAAGTAATCCAAACTAAATCGAATTGTTAATATTTAATTTTTTAGGTCAGATGATTAATCCAAATCGCACCCTAAACACTCATACATGCCATTGAATAATATTCGTGCCGTTATTTTTGTAATTTTTTTAAGTTTATTATTTATTTTATGTCTAAATATGTTTTTGGTCCTTATACATATATCATCTTTTCATTTTAGTCCCTTTAAAATTTCCCTTTGACATATAGTCCCTACAAAATTTTCAACCACTATTTTTTGTCTCTCTTTTTAAGCCAACTCGTGCGTAGCCTTTGTATTTTTTAATAACATTGAGCAAAAATCTGTAGAATATTATAAAAATCCCTAAAAAAAATATAATTTCTAATAAAACTCGAATTAAACAAGGATTTTTAATCGCAAAAAATATAAAAATTCATATTTGATTTATGTTTGTTCAAAAATTCTAATTATTTTTGGTAGAGATTATTACAATATTATAAACTTTTATGCGAAATTTTATTCAAAATTATGAATTCTACGTATGAGTTTACTTAAAAGGAAAGACCAAAAGTAAAGATGAAAAACATTTGAGAGACTGAAATTTGAAGAATTTTTTTAGAGGGACTAAAACAAAATTGGATATATCTATAGGGATAAAAAATATATTTAACCCTTTATTTTAGTTTAATTATTTAATATTAATATTTTTTTCTATAAAACAATTGATTTGTAACCCTAAATTCCAATTACCTCAAATCTTTGAGTTCTCGATTATCTTCTTTATCCTTCGTTCAAGCTCCGACATATTTTATTTCGCCATCATTGTTCTTTGCCTACATACACTGTCGTCCCGTCCTAATCGGCACACACACATTCGTTCTCATTTTGTGCAATATGTTCGCAATCCATCTTCCATATAGGAAGATTGTGCAAAATGAAAACGAGCCATGCGCGATCACCTATCCCAATCATATGCCTACCGCCACACATTCATTTTTTTTTACGAAATATATTTTAATTTTGTTTATATAAATATTTAATTTACAAATCACCATTTCTTTTTGTTTTTAAGAATTCTCATGATATTGTCTTCGTTTACCCTGTTGTAGGTATGAAATTTCCACCGTTTAGTTGGGATTAACCTTTGTCGGAGAATATGTTGGGCACATACGGTGGTTTTTCCTCGTTCAACCAAATTTTTTTCATACGAAAGAGTTAAAGATCGATCTCATATCTCTTGCCAAAGGTTCAATTATTTTACCACTTAGTCAATTTTTTTTACCACTTGAATCAATCTACTGTTGATATGACTCATCATTCCTAATAAAATGTTTATATGGAAATAATTTGACTAGTAAATAAAGTTGTTACTTTTTGTCATAAATTTTACGATTCTACTATGATATTTATGTTAATATCTTTATGAATATTAGATTTCATTTTATTTTTTGACTAAATATTTTGTTTTATTATTTTTTGAAAGGAAATATTTTATTTTATCATATATTCATAAATAAATACATATGTAGAATCGTAGATATGTATTTTATTTTATTATATATTTCATTTTTTACATATTTATTTATGAATATATAATAAAATAATATATTTTCTTTCAAAAATATTAATAAAGTAAAATATTTAGTCAAAAAATGAAAAGAAATCTGATATTCATAAAGATATTAACATAAATAAAATTTATGACAAAATGTAACAACTTTATTAGTCAAATTATTTTATTATTTTTTTGAAAGGAAATGTGTTATTTTATTATATATTTATAAATAAATATATATGAATTAATGAACACATTCATGTAAATCACGTGAATCGGTGATAGAGAAGTGATTCCATGGAGGCGTGACGTGTGAAAACGCGTTTACCTACTACCGTGAAAATGCAATAGTCAAACTTATTTGACTCTCATTATGGGCATTCAAACAAATAAAGTATAATCTAGAGCATCAAATTAAATTAAAAAATTAAAACAAAGAAAAAGAAAACAAGGCGCAAAATAAGGAAAATAAAAAATTGTATCCCTATCCTAATGAAGCTGACACGCTAAAGTTCTTTATATATGAAATCCCCAATTTGCCCCTATAGCATTTCTCCTTATGAATTTATGAATAAACAAAAAGACTCTGATTTTAAACGACGTTAGACAATTTATTCTTTACGTTAAGTTGTAAGGACTAATTTGGTTATACGCAATATAATTCACGAATTAATTTGCTAGTAAATAATATAATTTATGAACTAATTTATCGTCAAATGATATAATTTAAAGGCTTACTCGTTGTTAAGTTATCAAAATGATCAAATTGTTCGATGTAGTTTAATATGAGGGTCAAATTTGCTTATTCGCAAATTTCAGTACTATTTTTTTGTTATTGAAAAATGTTTAGGTGAATTGAGTCACAAAAGTTTATTACCTCCAAGACACGTTTTAAGACTCATCGAACTATAGGGGCGAATAAGTGATTTGCTTCCTCTAATATATTCCGCCACCCGGATGGTGAAAATTGATTCACGACGACTCATGAATGACTCAACTCCTTATCAACGAAGTAATCTCAAAGGTAAATTTCCAAACCTAGGGGCAAAAAAGTGATTTAATCCCCTCTATATATATCACCATCCAGACACAGTTCGACACTTTTTCAACCACTGATGATGTTCTTCTTCTTCCATTCTCTTCTTCACCACCGTTGGATTTTTCTGCTTATGTAAGCTACAAAACTCTCTCTCTCTCTCTCTCTCTACAAGATTAATTAGTGATAAGTCTTTATCATTTTGCAAGATAGGGTTTTCAATTTTCTTTAACCTTTTAATCATTTTTCAACTGTTAACTATGACCAGGTGCATAATCTACTGTAATTAGTGCAACCCATCATCAATAATTTGCAGTTTGAGGTTTGATTCATATTTATTCTTGATTATTTGCTTAATTATTGTGGTTTTGAGCTTGTTAAGTGTTTGAATTAATGCATGAACGAATGGAGCGTTTTGATCAGAAAAAAGTTCATGCATTTGGTTCTCCAAAACCCCCAATTCAATTGAATCCTATGCCAATTAATCAAATTAATCAAATGGGTTTTCCTGAAAATCACAAAAGTTCTGGTTTTGGTATTCCACCTTCATACCCTAACCCTAATACCAGTTTATCACCTAAACCATCATCTCCTTATCCCCAATTTATGCCTCCACAATCTCAAACTCATTCCAGGTCTTTGTCACAACCTACTTTTTTATCCCTTGATTCCTTTTCTTTGCCACCATTGAGTCCTTCCCCTTCCCCTTATCATTTAAGTTCTAACCCCTTTTCGGAATCGGGTTCGAAAGATGTTTCTATGGAGGATGGCTTGGGTTTTGGTGCCCATCATGCACCTTCGCCTAACCGCGGTCATGCTGTTCAACATGGTCATTGTCTTCCGCCTCGTAAAGGGCATAGGCGGTCTAGCAGTGATTCTCCTTTAGGGATATCAGAATTTGTTAACTCTGTGCCTCAGCTGGTGAGTGTCAGT
>Ga0315915_1006536_pt1 | contig 14204 bp, 11 predicted proteins | sample MpolbnodulesMG_FD_207738 | JGI IMG/M metagenome (GOLD analysis project Ga0315915, IMG submission 207738) | Medicago polymorpha root nodule microbial communities from Los Angeles, California, United States - branched nodules | ecosystem: Host-associated > Plants > Roots > Nodule | place: USA... | reverse complement strand
CCCCACAAAATGTACAAGTTTTCCGGTGAGTGTAACCAAAGTTGTAAACCATAACTCTTCGGAATGATTTCCTGATTTTTTACTTTGGCTAAATTGAAGATTACTCTAATTTGAACTACCGCAACCCATAACCAAAAGGACGTGCAATCTGGAATACTATTGGAAGGGTTTTCGAAATTTAACAATGTCAGATTTATCATGTACCCCCTCTTTTCGTGCTCTTCTTTCAAACTAATTGGATATATTCATATCAAAATAGGGATAGACTATTTGTGGCTCCGTTGAAAATTTTAACAATACTACATTCTTCAATATTAAAAGTCACTTCTATAAGGGATCTAATTTTTAGAAGATTGAGATGTGTTAGAATGTATGTCTACTTTTTTATTTTATAGATTGATTGTTTCTAGTTGTAGCACCAGGACTTGAATTTTACCCCTTTACTTTTCATTACAATGATTACTAATTAAATAAATCACTGTATAATTTGCAATATCTCAAACAAACAAAAAATCAATGTATCCTTTGGTAAAGAAACTGACTACATTGGAAGCTCTCTCACTTATTATTGTTATGAAAATTCAAATCCATAGAACAGAAGAAGAGTGATGAATGAAAAGAAAGGTAGAAAATGCACTTTAGCCATGGTTTAAATTTCCCGAAACCTTTCCATTTGTATTCCGGTTTGTTAATTCTTGATTCTGGGTTGCAATTGTTCAAATCAAAGGACTCTTCAATTTTAAAGTTCGGAAATATTTCCCCAAGAATTCAAGTTTGCAATTTTTGGTGAATGTTTTCCATAAGAAGGTGGGGTGAACGTTTGTTGTGAGATTTCTAGAAAAAGGGTGGGTTGAACAAGTGAAAGAGTGTTTGTGTTTTATTTTATATAAAGGGTAAAATTGGAACTTTGTATTAAATGTTGGGGTGAAAGTATAAATGTAGGGGTGTGGGGTATAATCTCCCGCATGAAATGGCGGGTTAAACAGGCTGGCCCGACAGATCATATATACCTATTTTGTCACCCCTAGTCTTGATGTATAGCTGAATATAAGCTAAAATGTACCTTTATATAAAGTCATTGTTGTGGCATATTGTACTTGCGTCAAACCCACCGCCCATTAATTCAAACATGCACTCGAACGATTTAATAATACTGACTCCTTCTTGAATTATATGACATTTTGACTATTTTACACATGTTAAAAAATGCAATTAATTTTGTATAGGAAATAAATATTATGAGTTGTTTTAAAAAATTGTCTTTAATAAATTGTATGTGAAAAAATTAATTAAAGAATTGAAAGAAAAAAGAGTAATAAATAGTTAAGGATATAATAAAAAAAGTAACATTAGTGTTTCATTGGTATTGTAAAGTGACGTATAATTTAAAACAATTTATTTTTCCAAAACGACATATAATTTAGGACGGAGCAGCATATATTGTCATGTAATCGACTAGTTAATTTTCACCTGCAGAACACATGCTCCCTTTTTCCTTAAAAAAAATCACTTGCTCTCTTTTGTTTTCATTTCCATTCTCCCCAATATGATGGCTCAGTCTAGGGTGGGAGACCTTGATAGGTCTCCTACCATGAGTGAGTGAACAAAACAATATTTTTTTTGTTACAAAAAATGAAACAAATTTTAACCATTAGATTGTAAAGTTATATGATTCTTAGTATACACCAACAACACCCAATACTTTTTATTTTGCTGTCAATTTTTCTATTCTCTTTCCTCTTCATCCCATCCATCTTTCTTCATGGCAGTCTCCACCATCTCCTTGTCATTGCAGTCAATTACACATGGTTTTTCCTCTATGTTTCCTTTTTCTATTCCTTTTAATCATTGAATTTAAATTTATTATTATAAAAATTCCAAATTATGCTATCTTCAATTTCAATTTACAGTAAAAAAACACATTCAATTTCAATTTTCGACATGTTGACAATACCATATAAATTTCATCAAAGTGCATAAGGCTTGATTTTGGGGTCTTGTTGAATCTCTCTTGAGGCTATGAATTACCTGTTTCTTAGCTTTTTTGATTGTCTGCTTTTGGGTTTTAAACCAGATTGAAAACAAAGAACACAACAACATATTAAATTATTCTGATTGAAAATTAAATTCGACAAATAATAATAACAATAATAAATTGATAAAACTGATTGAAACATATGTAGGAAGATCTGGGTCTGAATAAAAGATTTGATGGAAGGGATCTGAATTCCCATGAGTGAGAGAGGAAAGAGAAGAGTAGTTTAGAATAAAAAGAAGCAATTGGATGTTGAAGGTGTATAGTAAACATTTTAATCCAAATGTTGGTTAATCCTTATTTAATGGTTCATATTCATTTTGCAAAAAAAAAAAAAACACCATGCCTTATACGATAGGTGACCTTTTCAGGTCTCCCACCTTAGATGCGCCCAATATGATATCGTTTCTATTTTTGTGGGATCTATTATGACGGTCATTCTCGACCAACCAACATTTGTGAGTTTTTTTTTTTTTTTCCTCCTTTCTTTGTTTAGATCCAATTTTAAACAATTTGTATACTGAGTAAAAGCCACATAATTTCACATTCCATTAAGTTCGGTGGGTTGTTGAAATGTGGCATTTTTTCTCATATCTTTAACTTGAATATGTATAATTAAATTGAATGCGAAAAAAAATGCATAGTTAAATACGGTTCCTGGGCTTTTATACATCTCAGTTTCAGTTATTAAAAAAAAAAAAAAATCTCTTAGAGCGCCATGAAAGATTTGGCTTTATGCCTCTTATTTGTGTTCTAATAATGGATCTACAAATAAACAAATCCAATATATATGCAGGGATTTGTCAACGTATATCCACTGATTTTTTTAGAAGAATTTTAAGTTATAAATAGGCGATAAATTCATTTTGAAGTGTATGTTGGTAAAACACTTGAAACATAAGAGAAAATTATGAACTCTTATATGCATTTGCGAGAATACACACTTACTTTTAGAAAGAAGTATTTTAACAAGTGATAAATAACTAAAAAGTGGTTAAATATACTCTAAGATGCATGTTACTCTGCAGTTTCTATCCTTTGAATTATTATATCAGATGAATCCAATTAAATACACTCAAATTTTAATGGAAGGGAATGTGAACATTCAAGAAACAAAATTATTGTCGTGATCTAATCTATCTTGATGAATATAAGCTAAGATAATTATTATTATGGATTGTCCATTGAATCTAATTTGTCACAATTTACAAAAGTTTAATGATTTTTATCATTATTTGTTGTTAGTGCCTATGGGAACAACTAGAATGGTCCCAAATATAGTTTGATTGTCCTGCCATATAAAAAAAAAAAATCATATTATAATGCGACAATGTTTATATGAATGCTTAAGCTTGCTAGCTAGGGTCATAAGCCATTTAACTTGGCCACTCAAGTGAATCCAATGTCCTTTGTGCTTCAAAAGTTATATACTCTCTCCGTTACCTATTAATCGATTCAACTTGACCATATACACAATTTATATCACTTCTTTGATCATATTCTTTTTTTATCAATATATAAAAACAAATATTAATATATGAGAGATTAGATTTGTCTCAATGAACAATTATAAATTATCAACCTTTTATAATTTTTATTAATAGATAATTAAAGATATTAATGATCAATTGCATCATGAAAGGCAAATCATATCAATTAATATAAGACACATGGAGTGCCATGTTTCACCATATTGTTTGGCAATGGTCAAAATATTGTGCAGAGTACATAATTTAATTTGATTCTCAAAAATGGCGGCAGTTATTCGATCTAGTAGTAAGAGACAAGAGAATTTAGTTAAATCTTGTACCCAATACTGTGGTGAAATAATGACTTATAAGTAGAGTTTTTTACCTCATTGTTTGAAAGAACCAAAAGAGGGGTTCCTTCGAAGGCTTAAAGGTGAAGTGTTGGTGCCTTTTGGGTGTGTGTCTAGGGTTCAAGAACAAGAGCAAACAGAGACAACACAAAGAGAAGATCATGATTCTTGTGTTGAATGCTTCTTGTGGAGTTCTTGAATGAGAGACAACATTACCAAAAGATGATATATTTAAGGAAATTTAAGAGTTAGGGGTTGAGAGCTTTTACGTGAGAAAATAGGGTTGGAAAACACATTCTAAACATGTTGGGTAGAGAGACTTCATAATTAGAGTGATTCAATCTTTCTTTCTTATATTTTTGAGAGATCTTGTGAGTTGAGAGTAGGAACACAATGAGGTATAGTTTAGGGTTTAGTTGAAGTTTATTACTTGTAATTTCTTTGTCTATCTTGTAAAGACTCATTGTCAATGAAGTGTACAATTTTTCTCTCCTCAAGATGTAAGTCAATTTTGGCCAAACTTAATAAGCAAACCTCAAGATGTAGGTCAATTTTGGCCAAACTTAATAAGCAAACTTGGTATACATAGGTTGCTAGATTTGTTCTTGGTTTAATATTGTTGCTTAGACTGTTGTTGGTTGTCATTGTTATATTTTTTTTCACATGTTGACTTGTTTCACAAGTTTGAATTCACATTAAATAAAAGTAGTAGAAACATTGGGCGCATCAGTGGAGTGTACTTAGGTCCATACATAATATGCAATATGAGTCCATTGACTTCTAAAGAGGGGTCATGTTGGATTATTTCACATGTTGTTCTTTGGAGCATGTGGAAGCATAAGAATCTCAAGTCATGTCAAGAAACCTAAAAAACATCTTCTCAACTTATTGATCGTGTATACTACTTAATAGAGGATTGGAGCTTTGCTAATGTTTCCCATCCGTCTGTGAGCAATTCATGCAACACATCATAATTTTTCTGCAACGTTATGCAGACTTCGGTTGCGTCGGTTTTGCAATTTCCCCCGGTTACATGTCTTTTTACCGATGTTTTTGGTAAACAATCACTAGTTTTACTTTTATTACTTGCAGGATCAAACTAGTAAATTCTAAGACATATTTGTGCAATACTTTTCAGAAATGTTTGAATGTAAAAAGATGAATTTAAATAACTATTTCGACTGAGTTGAAATTCGTTTAAAAGTAAAGGAAAAAACTTAAAAGTAAATGCAAAATGACTTTAAAGCAAAAAGTATTTGATTAGATGAATGAAAAAAGAATGATACGCAAAATCATATCCCAGGACTCGTTTCTTTCTTTAACATGGACGCTTTGAGTGTTTAAGGATTTATGTCAATGATTCATGAGCCCTATTCTCCGCAAACAATTTGAACTTCTCCAATCGAAACTAATGGCTTCGCAATCTCAAATATGCCAAGTCCACTAAATTTGTAATTAATATGTCGAATCCTTCAATCATCTGGAATGTAACGCAGTGTCAATCCAACCTGACCTAATATTCTTTCTTGTCGATTTAAGTGTGTCGAAAAATATAGGCTAACATGATCAAGATAACGATCATTCATCAACATTAGATATGGCTCCGATTAGGTGGAAGTGGCCACAACATGGCCTTGTCAAATGTAACGTTGGCGCCTTTTTTTTCTGATCAGTTGAATAGAACAAGAATTGGAATGTGTGTTCAATACGAAGAAGGAACCTTTGTGTTGGAGAAGACATTGTATGTTTCCCCAATGTACTTAGTGTATGTGGGTGAAGTGTTAGGGTTGTTCTATGTGTTGCAATGACTAAGTGATATGCAATTTGACAAAGGTGACTTCGTTTTGGACTCAAAGCTTACAACATACACCTTCCATTATCATCGTGTTCATGTTACAGAATATCGTCAGGTGATTTCATCTTACAGAAGTTTGTTCACTACTTACTTCACTAATTCTCAGGTCGAGTTTAATAGATGACAAACAAATGAGGTAGCTCACACACTTGAGGGGGTTGCCACATTATCTGCTACGCCCATTACTTATTATGTACGTCATTTATCGAATATCTTATTATTAATGAAATGATACAAGAATCTTACTTTTAAAAAAAAAATGAGGATTCGTTATTGTTGATTTTGGATTTCCAAACTGTTGTATTTGGATTTCCAAATTTTATTATCTATTGAAGTTGCTACTAGGTTGAGTCACGACCAGGTCGCTCTCTTTAAGACGTTTCGTGACACTACCCAAAATTGTGCAAGGCAGACTATCAACCACGTCGTCTCCAGGATAAAACAAGCCCAGCTACAACTGTGCGGTTAACTACTGCACTGTAGAAAATCGTTCGAGATTTACACCCTCAAATATGGTACTAAGACCACTCTTTAATACTGAAACCACTTTAATATGATATTGTTACCACTCTATTATGGTGTTGAAACCACTCAAATATGGTGTTACCATCATTCAAACTTTAATTTCTCCAAAACATCAATATGGCACTACGACCACTCAAATATGGTGATCCCACCATTTCTCCTCAAATTAAAATATTGAAAGAATATTTATATACAGTTAAGATCATTCTTAATTTCGACAGGACATTATTATTCCAAAAAGGGACTATGATCTTACTAGTACTCTTTATTCCGAAGGGACTATGTTTTTAAGACCATTCTTAATTTCGAAGGGACATTAAACCGAAAAGGGACTATGGTCTTAAGAACACTCTTGATTTCGAAGGGACAGAAAAAGGAGATGAAGAGAAGAAAGACTCGTCAACACAAGTCGAGAAAGGGAGAAGAGAAAAAGAGTTCCCGACAACTCAATGAAACTCTTTGGTGTATCTTTTTAACTGAGTGGAGTCCTCTGTTTATATAGAGATTCTGTAACTGTTTTAGCAAAAATTGCGACAATAGTTACTCTAATGGATAAGATTAAAATGAAGTTTATCCATTAATCAGTTCAACAATACTTGTGGATAGGATCAAAAGAAACAAGTCCACAAAAGTGGAGGAAACAAACTATTGGATTTGAATGAAGGAAATATAAGAAATTCAATTAAATTCTTATTCTTATCACAACGACCATTAGCTAAATTTATGGGAAGTGATATTCTCAAATAAAATAATAATTACTATTATTTTTATCATTATCAAGTATTTAAAATTAAATACCACAATTTAAACACTACTAATGTTTGAGTTCTATTTTATGTGGGACCCCCACATTCTATTTTTTCAATTCACACAACATTAGATCAAGTATAATTACTTGGTGTTTAATCTTCCAATTTATTTTCCAACATCACACTAATGTTCCAACAGTTATAGTCATTACCAAAAAACTGTTTGTCGAAACTTATTGCCTTGAAGCAAACAAAGGTCCAAAAAATCATATGGGAATTTCTTATCCCTTCCCAATAGTTCTCTCACGCCCTTCAAAAACTTGAAAATGCTCCTCCGATTTTTGGATTCTAGAAGCCGAATTAGGTATATCTAGATTCTACAAATGAAAAAAAAAAAAAAACTAACCTGACTCATTAACATTCTTCTACTTGAGGAACTCAATGATATGCATTCATCAACAAAAAACTCTTCAAGATTTGGTGGAATCCCTCTAATTTCCTCAAGAGATGTACAGTAAGTCAAATGAAGATGCTTAAGATGGTGACATTCACTAAGGCACTCAGGAATAATTTTGAAATTGTTGTTTGATAAGTATAGTTCTTCAACATTAACACACCACTTAAGAACTATTTGGAGACATTCATCTGAGAGGTTGCAATCTTTGAGACTAAGCTTTGTGACATTTGAAAACACAATTGAATACATTTTCTCATTCTGTTTTGGGAACTTCAGCATTCCACATTCCCGTACTGATAACTCATCAAGTTCACTGAGATTTTGAAATGAAGATGGCAATTCTCCTATTGAAGTTCCCCACAACCAAATATTGTCTATATTTGTCATCTTGCATAATAATTTTGGAAAACTTTTGAGACTAAAACAACAAGAAAGCTTCAATTCTTTAAGAGATGCCAACCCTAAAGGTGGAAAACGTTTGAGCTTTTTACAACCAAATGCACTTAACCTTTCAAGTTTATTGAGGTGTCCAATCGAATTGTGAATTGTAATTAAATTCTTACAATGTTCAAACGATAACTTTTCTAAATTTGAAAGGCCTGAGACATCGGGTATATGTGTTAAATATTCACAATGGTCCAATATCAAGACTGTCATATCCTGAAACTTCTGCATAAACACAAAGGAAGAAACAATAAATAAACTAAAAAGCAAACACTGTACTTTCATAGTGATTTCTTTTATGTTGGCGAAAAAAAAATCATTGTACATTTATAAATATATACAGTTAGAAAATGAAGTTATTTCACTTGCCTTGCTTAAAATACTAGACGATAGCGACTTTGATAAACATCCTTCCCATTTCAATGCTTTCAAACTGCTTGGAAGATACTTGAGATCTCTAGAAGAATGGCCATTTTCAATGATAAGAGTTTTCAGTTTTGTCATCTTCTTAAAAGCCTTTCCTTTCTGGTCTATTACGTTCCAACCCTTGTTGATATTCCGAGAGAGTCGACATCTAACATTTCAAGTAATAGTGAGCATTTTTTTAGGGAGAAAATACATATCTTAAGCTCATTGCAATGCATTTATCACACTCTTTGATAGTATTTATTCATTTATCATTAATGAAATGTCTTGAACTTGTATGTGTTAATTTTTTTTTTTAGAGGTCCGGATACAGAACCAAATATAGACTAAAATATAGGTTTATACAAAATCACGATGAAGCCAACTCATTCACAATGCAAACATGTATTTAAAATATTAAACAATAGCAAATCGATATACAAATACAAATGATTGATTAATTATCACTATCATAGAGTCACTATCATATGATGCGTTTGATCTGTTAAAAAATAAGGACATAATATGACAACTTTAGTTATATAATGTTTAATTTGTAAAACTGTTTCTGGGACAAGACAAACTGGACACAAAGGACATGACAAAAGTATAATTTTTTGTTCTTCACTAAACCACATAACAACTTTTTGTCTCACGTACAAGTTATGTAAAATACAAAAATAACTTTTTGCCAAACAAATAATTATATAAGTCCAAAAATTATTTAATACCATAAAAGTTTGTTATGGGTTATTCTGCCTTATGTTGTACTATTATGTCTTGTACTGTTCTATCCAATACATATTGTTTAACAAATCAAATACACCTTTTACACAATCAGTGTCTCGCTCCACCACACCGACCAACCCCTACCCCACCATTTAATCATTCATTTTCTTTCTCCCCTAGTTTGGGTATGATTTTTTTTCTTTCCAGTTATGTGGAACATCTTATAAGTGTCATTAACCTATTTGGGTTGTTTTAATGGAGTTAATTTAAAATATTTGGGTGTGCTCATCTCAAGATCTTTACTTTGATTTTCTATGGTGCAAATATCGGTCATCTAGTCCATACATAACTTTGTTTGGACTTTAACCCCAAAAATGAAGGAAGATTGATGTTCTGACATACATAACTTCATGATAACACATGAAAATTACCTAAAAGCCCCCAGCGGTAGTTAACTACTGTTGATCAATCCGGCAGCAGTTGATTGCCGCTGGTGCTAGCGGTTGTTAACTGTCGCTGCGTTCTGCCATATGTTCAGCCCAGAATCCAGCTTCCTGCCACTCTTTCATGTCTCTCTCTCTCTCGCTAAAAATTTCAATTTTTACTCTCTCTCTCTCTCTAAAAAAAAACTCTGCCAAATCATCCAAATTTTTTTCACTAAATCACAAGTAAGTTATCACCTGTGCTATTGTCATAAATTTTAGTTGTAGTTTAATTTTTAAATTTTGATTTGTTTTTAATATAGTTATGTTGTAGATCTGAAATGTTATTAACAAATATTATGAATACTTGTTATAATGGAGTTATATTTCTTAAATTTATATTTTTATCGAATTTTATAAATTTTTTAGGGTTTGATTTTTTTTTTTAATATAGTTATGTTGTTGATTTGAAATACTATTAACAAATATTATGAATACTTGTTATAATGGAGTTATATTGCTTACATTTATATATTTTTTTTAATTTTATAAATTTTTTAGGGTTTATTTAGGATTTTAGGGTATATGTAAAATTTCCACTACAAGTGTTTGATCAAATGTTTGAATAAGTTTTTCATTGATTATTTTTAATTTCTTATTGTGTAGATTTGAAACAATGGTCAAGTGGATCGACGTTCATGCACAATTCAACGGCGGAGAACATCAGAGGTTGAAGGTTCAGTGCCTTGGTGTAACGTTAAGAGGTCTCAATGATGAACTGAATGAATTCAACCAAGGAGTCAACCTCAGAGACACAAGGAGGGTGGAATACGTTCGGTATAAATGTCCAACGCTCTACGTGGGGAGAATATCATTTAGTTTGGTGGAATTAACGAACGACGAAAACGTGACGAGCATGTTTTTGGAGCACAACATGTTTCAGTGGATTGATATGCGGGTAATGTTGCTGAGATCAACTGAAGATATTATCAACAGTCTGATTCCGCAGAAGATCGTGATTAGGTAGGGATCGTGATTAGGTAGGGAATGCACCTTCCAACTACAACAATTGTCTTACCCTGAAATGGAAATTTAAACTTGTTAAATGCCAGTTCTCAAACATTCACCCGACAATTCTATTATTCCATTCAAAAGATTAAATTCATGTCAAGCTAGTTTAGATGAAGGTATTGAAGTGTCAAGGAATGCACCTCATTCTTTTGACACTTGAATACCATCATTTAAACCAAGCCAAAAAGAATTTAATCTTTTGAATGGAACAATAAAACTTCCGGGTGAATGTTTGAGTCCTGGTGTTTAGCCAGTTTGAATTTACCATTTCAGAGGTAAGACAATTCCTGTAGTTTGAAGGTGCAACCCGAATGTAATGTAATGTAATATAATGTAATGATAGGACATTTTTAGAAACATGAATTATTTCTGAATCAGCCATATAAGTTATGATATCGAATTCCTTTATATAAGATGAGTGTCACGGAATGCACCTCATTCTTTATGTGACGACCCGTCTTATATAAAGGAATTTGATGTGATAACATATATAGTTGATTCTGCATAATACATGTTGTTTTGAATGGAACAATAATTTATTTATTCACTTTTCGAATTTATTTATTCATTATGCAATTTTAATTATTCGAATTCACGTTAGATTTAATTAGTCTTTATTCGAATACACAATTATTCAAAACGCGAATTTAATCGAAATTATTCAAAATGCAATTTTTATTCAAAGCACCATAATGTCATGGACAATGTAACAAAATGAAGCAAAATGCGCGCGACATATAAAAAAAACATAAAAAAAGATCCGAAATAATTTGGCATTACAAGCCACCACATTCGAGCATCTTCCTCGTCACACAAGTCAAATGGGTTGTCCTCGCCAGTCCTAGGGGCACCTTCTTTTGGTTGAGGACCAAAATAGCATGTCCTCCCACTCCTCCTCAACCCCGACTGATTATACACCAGCACCTTCGAATCCTTCTTTTTTATGAAACCATCACATGTGATTCTGTGTCATGTCATAGGTGATTTTTCTTTCTTCTTGTCATCACCCTCCTTTTTGTTCAACTCAATGTTTCCCTGATTCTGAGACATATCTACATAAACAAATTGACGATCAAAACCTAAACTAGTCGTAACGATTCTACAATAATTCATCAAAAACTAAACTAATCCTAAAAATTATACCATAACTAATCGTAACAATTCTATCACAAATTCATAACAACAAAAATTCATAACAAACCTAAACTAATTGTAACCTAAACTAAACTAAAAATTCCTAAACTAATCTTAAAAACTCTACCATAATTTCCTAACAATTCTACAATAATATGTCAATCTTATTTTAAATATCCATTAAACCATTACCTAAACCTAAATAATTCTAACATAAACCTAAACCTAAATTATCATAAAATCAAAACCTAAACCTAACAATTCTAACAACCTAAACTATCATAAAATCATAAAATCATAAAATCAATAAAACCTCTATAATCGAAATTTAACAAACAAAAAAAAACTAACAATTCAATCACAAAAAACCAATGCAATAGGATTCAAAACACTTACTTGATTTTGTGCTTGAAATTGACTCGGAATGGCTTATGTTTGTTGAAAAACGCACTTGAGAAATCCAAAAATGCAACAATGGAGTTTTGAAAACTCCTGCGTCTATTCTGTTCTTATAACATAACGCAGCGGCAGTTAACAACCGCTGGCACCAGCAGCAGTTAACTGCTGCCGGATTGCTCAACGGTAGTTAACCACCGCTGGAGGCTTTTAGATAATTTTCATGTGTTAATATGAAGTTATGTATGTCAGAACAACAATATTCCAAATGAAGGGTGTGATTTGACCTATCAGATTAGTTGGTTTTTTTAGCCGAGATACAAAAAAAATTTAAAAAATGTTATTAATGTCATTCTCCAACCGGTCAACGTTTTAAGTTTGTTATTCTGCCTGCTTTCTTTATTTTAGATCTAATTTTAGGCCTGTTTAATACGGATTAAAATAAAAGTGATTTTGACATTGAATAATTTAGAGATTATTTTTTAGAGATTTTATAAAAAAATCAGAATCTATTTTGTGTTTGTTTATCGTAGTAAAAATCAGTTTTTTTAAATAAATAATTTAGTTTGTTTGAATACATCTATATAAAAGAGATTTTTTTGTTACAAAACTAGTTCAATATTTTAACATTCAATTTTCTCTCTCCTCTAAAAAATCTATTTTTTAAGAAGCTGCTCTTAACAACTTCTCATTTGAAGTTGTTTTTAGATTATGATTTTTTTTAAAAAGCTGTAACAAATGCATGCAATAATCTTCAATGTGATTATTTTGTTTAAAAATAATAATTCTTTTTCTTCTGAAAAAATCTATAGCAAACAGACTCTTTATATCGTTTGTATTGATACCCAAGTGGTTAACTTAGATAGAGTAAAATTCACATAATTTCCATATTCCAGCTAAGCTAGCTCATTGGGTAGGTTGACAATATATAGTTTGAAAAAATGTTAACAATTGTTTTTAGGCACCGTCCTTGTGACACTCGTTGGAAAATGTTAATAAGTGTTTCATTAAGATAAAATTTTGTTTTATAAGTTCGTTAAATAGTGTTTTTATTGTACAACTTTTATAATAACTTTCTCTCTCATATTCAAATTATGTTTTTAGTTTTCCTCTTTTTCTATTGCTTTAATTTTTTTTGTCAATATCTATATTTCTTTGTATATTTTGATTGTTCCATAAGTTGTCTAAAAAATAATTGTTGAAATAACATTCTTCGTTTATTTTTCATCTCAAATCTTCTACATGAATATGTATAATCAAATACGGTTCCCAAAGTCGCGTATTAGACATCTCATCTCAATTTGATTAGTGGCACCAATAAGGGCGCCATGAAAGATTTGGAGCTTTATGTCTTTCATTTGTTCTCTAATAATGGCTCTAGTGATTAGCCAGTAGCCCTATAAACAAATCCACTATAGATATATTACTCTTTGGTAGTTTGTATCTTTTGAATATTTTATGGAATAAGTTCAATTGTAAATGCACTTAACTTTAATGGAAAGGAACGGGAACATTCAAGAAACGAAATTAGTGTCGTGGTCATGAACATAAATAAGCTAAGATAATTATCATGGGTTGTACTTTGAATCTTTGTCTACAACTTACGAAGGTTTAATTAATTTTATCGTTATTTGTTAGTGCTAATGGCAACAACTAGAATGGTCCCAAGTATAGTTTGCTTGTCCTATCATATAAAATATAATCATATTATAATGCAATAATTTTCATATTCTTAAAGCTTGCTATGTTCCTAAGCCGTTGAAGAGGAAATATGGTACCTCCATTTTCTCCTTTCATTTTCATTAGAGTAAATTACAGTCCCCTCCCCTCAAAGATATTTGAATTACACTCTCCTCCCCTCTTATTCAAAACATATTAGAAAATATTTCACTCCCCTCCCGTGAGAGAAGCTTGAATAACATTCCCCTCCCCTCTTAAGTTAAAATCTACGTTTTAATCCCTCAATAATTTTTCTTTTATTTCTAATAATCTAGAAAAAAAATAATCTAACACACTTCAAAGAAAAATAGCATTGCGAGTTCATTTTAAAATAATCAAATTTTGAATACATATCTTTCTCTATTTTTTATTCACAATTTCATTAACATATAGTTTTAAACCCTATTATAAAATATGAAACAACCCAAAATAAAATTAAAATAT
>Ga0315915_1006535_pt1 | contig 14206 bp, 5 predicted proteins | sample MpolbnodulesMG_FD_207738 | JGI IMG/M metagenome (GOLD analysis project Ga0315915, IMG submission 207738) | Medicago polymorpha root nodule microbial communities from Los Angeles, California, United States - branched nodules | ecosystem: Host-associated > Plants > Roots > Nodule | place: USA... | reverse complement strand
ACCTGTATAATTGCTTGTGTTCTTTCTTCTTCTGTTCTTTACATTTATCCGCTGCACAAAGACTCTGAACTCACTCAGACTCTGATCTCACTTCAGACTCTGAACCTGAGAACAGTTCTCCTGAACGTTAAAGAAGAAGTTTCCAAAAACACAATTCAACCCCCCCTTCTTGTGGTTTTTCTCACCTTCAAAATGAGCCTATTCAAATTGTAGACTTAGTTAACAATGGCGGTAAAGAGAATCGCACGAGTTTACATTCAACTTAGGTAGTTATGACTCCAGTTGATGAGGAGGTAGATCAAAACATGACAATTCCCATTGTTGTCCCAAACTAAAAACGTGAAAAAATACAGATCTCGACATTACTAAGACGCCTTTTCAGAATGCAAATGAAGATAGTAACAACTCACATGCATGCTAATTTGTTGATACCACCCAGATGAACACATAAGATGAAGGATATGATTCAAGTATACATAAAGTTACTCCTCCAAAGATGAGGGTATTGGTATGTTCAAGACCTTTAAAGAACATGTTGATATGCATTAATTTTTATAATATAATTTTGTAAACAACAACAATTTATCTTGTGGTAGTTTTATTTTATAAACAAATGTGTGGTCACCTCTTGAATAAATTATTTTAAAAACTAATTATTTCATAATTCAAATCTAATATTTTTCTTGAAATTATTATCTTATCTATCATGAAGAGGTAGAAGAAGAAGAAGAATTTAATGAACTGAGTGAGCTCAATTTAAAGAAAAATAATCTTGATGTGCATCAAATTTTTTATTAGAGTTACTAAGGTTAAGTGATACATTGAGAGAGTTAAAGGATAAACACAACACATTGATAAACTATAGAGACATTTAACAATAACATCAATTTTATAAATAGTTTCTTGAAACTATTAAGTGTTAAAAATTATTTACTTGATGTGATGAAAACACCAATTTTTTACTTATAAAACGTTCAAACAAGTTTTTATTTATTGCATGTAATAGAGGAAAAATATGTCTCAAATTTCCTATTTTCTTAAAGCTTTCATAATATTTTTTTCTCTATTCCTTGTTGAAATCAATGGTGGTAAGTAATTTTGACATTATTTTCACATTTTCTTCTTTATATTATACACAATAATTTATAATCTTTTGGTAACATTCCTTTATTTTTATTAAACATTGTAGAGGTAAGACCCTGCACATATAATATTGATTGTCCGCTAAGTACGTGTCATAGTCCTCAAATTCCAAAGTGCATTAATTCTATTTGTGAGTGCAAGTAAGTGTAAAAATTAATATGATAAATTATTATTATAATATATATATAAGCCTATAATTTATTTGTTCATCATAATTTCTCTCATATTTTGATTTATTTGTGTGCGAATTTCTCTTACAAGCTCAAAAATGTATGGTGACATTTTACAAGTATTGTTACCTTCATTCATTAATATAAGATATCGAAAATAAAAATTTCAAAGTATAATGTCAATATATGAATATGTAGATTAATTATTTATTCTACTTATAAATTTAGCATAACAGTGTTGAATGATATAAACTTAATAAATAATACTATGTATTGAAATAATTGTAAAAAACATCTAAATGATAAGTGTGTGACCCTATTTATTTTGGAAATGACTAAAATGAGTATATACATGCAATATAATTCTTTTGTAGAAAATATACACAATATAATTAAAATTCACAATAAAATAAAACATATCGAATATGTCACCATCATAAATAAGTAAACAATCAATAGCACAAACTTTGTTATTTTAGAACCATTTGAAAGAAGTAGTAAACATAAGTCTAGATGTCACATACCTTTAGAGCTTATCTATACAAAATAAAAAATAAGAGTAATCAACTTTTGATTTCCATAGTAACAATGAAAGAACTAAGTTGTAGCAAGTGGATTACCCTTTATTATCCACAAAACGCCATCCTCGCCTAAAAGCTAAGTTGTCTCACAGGTGAAACCTAAGTGACTAATTATTATTATTATTATTATAAATTAGTGGATAAATCAAAATAGTTATAAATAATAGCATTTTCTAACTAGCACTCACAAAAAATTGCACACATGTGTGTGTGTGCACACACACATCACACATCAAGTGTACATAATATTTTGTAAAAATTCAACAACATAATATACCTATGGTGAAAAAATATCACCCATAAGCTTATCAAAATACCTCAAAATATTTAATTTGGCACACGGGTATAAAAAAAACTGTGGTGGAATATAAACAAATGGTATGGTCTACCACTCACCAATTTTTATTTATTCGAGATCACTTAGGTGCTACACCATGTCCCCTTCTAACTGTTGAAGACTTTGGTGATTCCCTAGTCCATAAACATAACACTTGGCACAAACAACACACCATAACAAGAAACAACTATCAAGAAAGTCATGTATTATCCTATGTGATTAATGACTCAATGAATACTAACTTCCATTTATTACCACTCACTTAAGAGTCACCTGTTGAGAACTAACTATCCATATTTACTTATCCATAGTAGATATTGGTGTACCTTGTGCACATATATAATTTTTTTCCGGTTAACCCTATTGATGTTTACTTAACTTTTCCTTCTCCTTGTATCATGTGGTTGGTTAGTTATCCAAGTAAGCAAGTGTAAAATCCAATTTTTTTTGTTATTATATCTTTGTAAAATTATAATAAATTATTATATAGATATATATTATTTTTAAAAAATTATTGATTTAACTTGAAGATATGGAGATGTTTAAATCCCTAATATATATATATATATATATAAACACGCGCGCACGCACACACAAACACCTCTAAGGTACCTAATCTAACAAGACTAGTGCATGCAAGAGAATTGTCGCCTTACTTTAATTACATTTCTATTTCGTCGGAACTTTCGACAAACCCGTCATCATCGATGTTACCACAAAAGTTTCTTGAAGAAAGTTGTGCTTGTGATTTGTTCCTTTTCAAAACTATCTTGACTGCTCAATTTTGAAACTAACCAATATTATGTCATGTATGGCAGACAATTTGTAATTGATTCAGTTGCTTCTTCAAGCCTACTTACATGATTAGTGAAACTCTTCTTGTTGAGGTAAGTGAATAAGAGAGAGATTTATTCATGAATATCATGCTATGAATCATGAACATGAATGATATAATTTTCAAAGATTCAACTAAAGTTTATTACGCATGGCATAGCATTTTTTTTGTTGTTACAATATTTGGTTAATTTGTAAAACACGTTTTGTTGAGAAAACATGTTTTATTTAAGACATTTGATTCCTTTATTTTTAAATCTCATTAATACCATCATTCCTAAAGTTTTGGTTATAGTTTCAATCGATATTCCATCTATTTAAAACTCTATCAATTTTTATTACATTAGAAGAAAAATAAAATAGATGAGGTATCTTCCTTCTTCAAATATATTCCATATTTGGAGGACAAAATTTAATTAACAAAAGAAGAAATGCAACATCCCTATTTTTCATATATGTGTGTGTGTGTTTGTTTTTTCATCAATGAGCCACTAGTTGATATTTTAAGTGATTTTACATGCATATGTGTGTTGAAAATTATTGTGGTGATTTAGTGTGCATTAGATTAATAATAATTATACGCATTTTTTTTTGAGGTATAATTGTATGCATTATTAAATTTTAATTTCTTTTATATATCATTATATTTCAATGATAAATTTCATAAATATTTACCTTGAATATATTATAAATATGTACTAGGAGTTACTGTGCAAGTTAAATTGAGGTTTTTTTTAGTAATGGATGTAACACATTTACTTTCTATTTGATTTAGTACTTTTTTGTATACCTTATTTCAGCAATTAATGTAAAATATATGATAGCAATAGGAATATCAAACTTCCCAAAATTCATTCGGGCGTACCACGTACAACAATATCCCTTTGAGAGAAAATTAAATTAAGGGTCTTCTTAACGAGGGCTCCCGGGGCTCTCTTTAAGCATTCTAAAATAAACAATTATTTTTAAAAAAAGTCAAATGTTTCGATTTCCAATACATTGATTAAACGCATTTTCATAAATACTTACTACGTATGGTTCTTAAAGAGTGTTCGGGGGAACTCGTTTACATTTCCCTACAATTAATATGAAAATAAGGAATTATAAGATAACATTTAAAATGTGGTTAACATTAACTTCTTGTTTTATTATAAGTTGCATTTGAGATGTGTGATAAATGATGTAATTGATAAATTGACAATATTTAAAAGATTGATTGGATATTTGTGAATGGTTGAACATTGGATGATGATTGTATTTTTACATGGTATTTGACTAATATGTTAAACATGTGTTGTGATATGAAGTTATATTGTGATTGATATGCGATGTTGATAATATGAATTAATAATTTGAGAATGTTGTGAGTTATGAATGTGATGAAAATTTAAGTAGAAAGACAATTTATGTATTTGAAATCTTGACGAACAAAATTGAGGTTATCCCATAAATTGAAATACGATAATTCTCACGCAACTAAACAGAGTTTTAAAGGAGTATCTTAGGATAATGAGGGTGGGACTAAATGTTAGGGGTCTTTCAAGTGAAGGTTTTTTAGTCTTCATATATGTAGAATAAAAGCCTAAGAAAAGTGGGGCAATACTTCTAAATGAGTCACGTAAGTGTCTCAGGTTTGGTAGAGAGTCTTTGACAAGAAGATAAACTTAATGAAGTAAGGCCACTAAATTGTTGTCCATCTACCTAGAGGTACATTACTATCAAATTTCCAACAATGTACTTAGAGTGTAGACTAATTGTATTGATTTGATGTCGTGAGTTAGTGTGATAATTAATTTGATGATATTTTTTGATGTTTTGTGTTTTCTCACATTATTTTACATTATTACTTATTTTGAAGCTTACCTCTTAGTTTTTTTTTTTGTATGGCATGACCCTACATTTGCAGATCGTAGTTCTACATGTTGTGTTTTGGAGTGAAGCAAATTCCTTCTCTGAAGACTCTGTTTCATTTTTCTGTAAATTTAGAAAATGGTCTTGCTCTGATAGGTTACATCAAGTAGGAGAATATATGTATCATATTAAAAATTTCAAATATTCAATTAAGGAATATGTAAAAGAGTGGTGATGTACTTTACCTCATGAAAAGAATTTTCAAAATAGTATTTTATCTTCCTTCAACTATTTTATTTATAGAAACATTTTAAACATACTATTTGGGGTTTGGGAAGTCAAAGTGATTTCCGTGCAACTTAAAACTCTAGAGGCCAATAGTTTATGTTAAACTTATGCTATATATCATGACTTTATTATTTAATAATATATGACATTCTTTTTTATAATTGTTGCAAGATTAATAAAGTCCCTAGAATAGATAGTTCATGTGATGAAATATCAAGTGTGACTTAATCATGAGATTACATTAACATAAAGAACACTATTCTTAAATGTATCCGTAGTCAAGCTTTAATATAATTGGGATAACAATAAAGCGCAAAAACTATTATGTATGTAGAATGATCACCACATCTCATGGGTCATGAATATGAGATATTAAGTCTATACATAGTTATAAATATTAGGAGTAATATTTATACTGGATTGACCCACAATGAGAATACTACATAGTATGTTATGAAAGTGTCATAAGGTATTCTCACAATGATAATGATGTATACTGCTCTTAGACTTGAAACCACTATGATCCCTAGATGTGGGCTCAAGTGCTTTATTGTCATTAAATGTTGTATGTAACATGATAACCATAACGTTGGTTAACGAGCACTTGATGAATCATGTTGAAGGGAATGAGTGTCCTAGATGGTATTTGTCTCTCCTTCATAACATAAAATATATCTTTAGGCCTCTTTATAGAATATGATTGTAAAGATGCTTGGCCATGCCGAATTAAGTTAATATGAGATATTGGGCTTGTTTGTTATTCAATATATTTCAGGATCAATAAATATAAATATTCATCTATACAAGGGTGACAAAATCTATGCCTTGTGTTGAATATAGATATGAGGACAAAAGAGTGATTGTACACATGAACATTATCATGGGAAAGGTTTATCAGATCACTTGACATTCTTGTCACTTGGGTAGGAGTGATGTGTTTCTAGATATCACTCACTATTTATAATATTTAATTTATTAGTATTGACAATGTTACAAGAACCTATAGGGTCACACACAATAGAAAAGTAAAAAGGAGAAATATAAGTAAGACTTATAACTTGGTGTGCGTTTAACAAATAACGCTAATTAGTTAGCAAAATGTTGAATGGGTTAATGGGCTTAGAGAAGCCCGATAATGATTATTGACTTGCAGAGCACATAAGGAGTTCTATAAATAGAACCCTTGTGCTGAAGTCAAGGGTTACATATTTTCAGACACCCTATAATCTCTTGAACCTCTGATTGCTTGGCTAGTCGATGAGTCAATAATGAGTCATTAATTAGTGTCTTTTATTTAATATTTAACTTTATTTTAATTAAATTTAATATGTTTTTATTTCCTTCTAGAAATATTTTACTTCAATTGCAAGTTATTTTATTTTAGGAACAAATATTTGAAAGATGAAATCTTGGAGCAAAAGAAAGGAGAATTGGAGCTGATTCATGCAAAAAAAAAATGAAGATCTCATACAAAAATATCTTGTGCAAGGATTCATTTCAAAAATATGAAGATCTCATACAAAAATATCTTGTGCAAAGAATTTGAAGATCTTGTACAAAAATATAACAAGTGGCGCGCCCCTTTTGCCCTTTTGCTGCTTTTGCTTCTTCGACAAAGCTGCCTATTTTAGTATTTCTGACCTAGAGCCCATGGTTTCTTGTGTAACAATTTAGTGATTTAATTCTTGGGGCTCAAGTCAATGTTAGACTATAAATAGAGCAGCCATCTAGTTTGTAAAACCATCTTTTGTTCTTGGAATAAAAGTTCACCTTTATTTTATGTTCTTCTTCTTCTTCTCTTCTATGTCTACAATGAACGAGAGTGAGTAGACTCTTCTAGTCTTGGGATTGTTGGATAAGTCTAATGACGTAATCCTAATCAAACCAAGCCATAAACCCTAATTTTATATAAATCTACTTTCTAATCTAATTTCACCGTTTTTATAATGAATTAACAAATACCAAATTCATAAAGCGGCAACAGAGGGTTAGTATTTGTTAATTCATCATCCCAAATATCAATTCATAAAGCGACAGTGGAGTTTTGATATTGGAACAAGTGAAATTAGACAAGGATTGTGAAACATGATAATAGTCTAGCAAACCTTGAGACAAATAAAGTTTCGTTCTTCAAGGATTCTAATAGCAATCGACCATGAGAATAGGCGTGGTTGCTAGAGGAACACACTCACTGAATCGAAAGGAGATGTGATAGGCTTAAGAGAAACTTGTCTTTAGAAAGTAGGTCCAATATAAAGTTCTAGGTTTAGGGTTTTGTGAAGGGTTTGTCATCAAGATGAATCAATAATCCCAATGCGCTTTTTACTATTGTTATTTCAAACCTTTAAAAGTCACAACTATGCAACTGAAACTCTTTTCTAATCATCAATAAAAGTTAATTAGATTAAACAACTCCCTGTTGGAACGATACTCTCTTTTTACTACTTCGGTAAACCGTGCACCTGCGAATATACTACATCACTAGGTTAGTAACGTCCCAATTGTCTCATCACTTGTATAGTCTACCAAGAATAGATAAACGTGACATGACTATTATTTAATACCCAACATAATAAATGGGGGGATTTGAAGAATCCTAACCGCTGTTTAATTTTCTGCAACCAAAATAGGTAACTTTCTCTGTTGCAAACAGAAAAAAATTGCAAATATCTAACCCTTTAACTCTTTTATTTATTTGTCAACTAAAAATAAGTAACGTGAACTGTTTGGACGAAACGACAATCCTTGTGGATACGATACTCTACTTATCACTTTATTACTTGGTAAACAATTTGGTACACTTGCCTAATCCGCACATCATATAGCATAATCGAAGAGACTTTGAGCCAAATATACATTTCACTCTTCTACGATAATTCGTTCCATTTTGAGGGTTCCATGTGACTGTTATTTTTGCTTAGTTTTTTCGGTTGTTCTTTATGGACTATTGGTCATGTTATATTCCACACGAAACAAATTTCTTTGGTAGCTTGCGCCTTTTCAAGCCACCCCCTTTATTAGTATGCTTTGTTAACCAATTTGAGCCTCCATGCAATAATTTCACCTGAGGCGCAATCCTCTCGCACGTGGAGAGGGGCACACAAACACTTCTCAACAACGTGTTTTTGCCTTTTTCTTGGTCTTTTCGAGTTTTTTCTTCAATGAAACTTGTCATGAGACTAGGAATAGAATCTCTTCTCTTTTTAATATCTTAAAAGGCCTCTTTAATCATCATCTATTCACAAATCCTCTTGAGATGTTTTGCTTTGCCTATTTGTATGACTTTGCAATAAATTACATCAAAATCACCTTAGAACTACTTGGTTTCTGAAAAACTAGAATTACATGACTCGAAATAAAAACATTACAAAATATCCCGAAAAACATAGGCAATTTTTCTAAAATTCCTCTAAATTAGATCAAAACCTAAATAAAATAACTGAAAAACATGCTGAAAATAACGTAAGATGACATGTCATCACTCACCTTTAAATTTAAATAACTAATTTTGAACAAACCTTTTTTTTTTATACAATATTATTGTTAACAATTCAGATGGTTTACAAATGTAAATTTGAATCTACACTTATAGTTCAAATGTAGCTTTGTTATACTACAGTTTACCCTTTTTGTTCAAATGTAGCTTTGTTCAAATGTAAAACTAAAAAGTATTTCTGTAGCTTTGTTATACTGATTACAGTTTACCCTTTTTGGGAATTTGCAAAAAAAATTCAAGATTTAGGTTATGATTCATCTAACCGTGGTGGTAGAGTGAAGGGTAAGCTTTTCGGTTTCATTTCATAATAAATTGACCAAAAGGGTATAATTAGTCTGGAAATTATTAATGACAGTCAAAAGGGTGAGGAAAAGGAATTTTTTTTTTTATTGGTTTGTCATTGGAAAACTTGAGGATTTTTTTTTCTTCTATATAAAGGGTGTTTTAGCCTTGAGGAATCATTGTGTATTGAAAATTTTAGTTTTGGGTTTGAGGGTTATTTTGTGAATAATGGAAGATGTTCATGGTAGTTCCAGTATGATTCCTCTTTTTTCTGAGAAACACTTATAAAATTGTTGAAGATTCTTTAACTGATTCCGTTATTTCTTGGAGTGCCAACGGTAGAAGTTTCATTATTTCGAATCCATTCGATCTTGCAAAGGATTTGTTACCTAGATACTTTAAGCATAATAACTTCTCAAGTTTCAACAGAGAATTGAATACATATGTAAGCAACTTTAATGTACTTCATATTTTCTTGGATTTGTTAAATTGTAATGTTATCATGTTAATATTTTGTTATTGTGTTAATGTAGTTTATTTAATTTTTTTAATCACCCCATTAAGGCTTTTTTTTATTGTGTTTATTTAATTTTTCTGATCACCCCATTAAGGTTTTTTGATTTCTTGAATTGTGTTATGATTTTTAGTTTGATTACGGCTTTAGGAATATTGATCGTTATGGATTTGTTACTTTGATTTAGAATCATGTTTCGATTGATTTATTTGAGTTTATGTATTTTCATAATCATTTGTGAGACTAATTGAGCTTATAGAAACAACTAATAACATGTTTATAAGTTGTTCACTTTATTTTGTTTTCGTTATAGGAATTGTTTATGATTTAAGAACTTATTAAATTATTTATCCAATGAGGCCTTGCTCCTTTGTTGATATTGTTAATAAAGGTATTTTAACTTCTTGAAATGTGTTACCTACATGGGTTGGGCTAATGGTGTTAGTTTGGGACCTTGGAGTGTTCCTCTCTCTCAGGTTTGATTCTCACCCGTGTCAATTTTTGTTTGCTAGTTTGGTTGCTTAAAAAAAAAAAATGAACTATGTCATGGTTTATGGTTCCATTAGGATTTTAGAAAATATCATAAGGTGATCTTATACAGTTGTTAACTTGTTTTGGAGTATGATTATTTTTTTAGACTTGTTTATGGTTTATTTCAATTTATTTTCTTATATAAAACACTGGTCAGATTGTTTTGTAAAGCTCTTTAGCTTATTTCCAATAAGTTGTTTGGAATAACTAACAATTTTTTATTATAACTTATATGAAATCAATTTAACATCTTGTAAAATTTTTCCTTTTTTTTCTATATATATTATATAAGTGAGCGGCATAGGATTCGAGTTCCCTAGGGTACCGACTTAGTCGGGATGTTCAGCGGCTCCTTGATGTCTTCCTCACTCTTGATATAGTAAAAAAATCAATTTAACATTAATTTATCTTTTTTTGTTGAAATAGTTTACACATAAGTTAATATATGATAAGCTTTTTCTGCTATAAACACTTAATTAACTAGTTTATGCAAACAATAAATTGTTCTTTAGTTGTTTTTTTTTTTTGCTTGTTATCACCCATTAAGATTTATTGATTGCTTGAATTGTGGCATGGTTTGCAATTTGAATAGGGATTTAGAAAAGTTGATTCAGAAAAATGGGAATTTGCAAACAATAATTTTGTAAAAGGTCAACCACATCTGATGAAGAATATCCATAGGCAAAAATCTGTTCATAGCCATTCTTGGTACAATACACATGGACAAGGGGATGCTACTCGTGAAATAGAATGCCAGAATTTGAACGCTATAATTGAAAATCTTAAACGTGACAAGGAACATATTCTTCTTGAACTTCAAACAAAGGAACAAGAGAAGAAAAGAGGGAGTCTATCATGTGAAGGTATAGCTTGTGAATGTTGTCATGTTAAATTCACTCTCACCAAATTCAAGGATCATGTTGTATAAGACGTAGACCATCCAAAAGTATATGCTTGAAGATGAAACTCCATTGTTGAACTATCGAAGGAAAGCTCTGAGCTTAACCAATCGAAAGGGGGATGATTGTAACGCTGAAGCAAAATCTGAAGTAACGAATCGTTGTGCTGCTGAAGAACATTCTCAAGAAAATAATGATACATGTTCTGTTTGTGGTATTGGAGGTCACATAATATTATTTGAAGGATGTCCTTCTTCTTTCCACACTATTTGTTTAGGTCTCGATCGAGTTCTGGAAGGTAATTAGTATTGACTGACATGCTGCTGCAGAATATGCTATCAATCCACATGCAAAAAAGAATTTTCAAATGATAGTGATAACTATTTTTTTTCCTTGTGTTCAACGTGAACAGAAATCTCACTTTGGGTGCTTATAGGCAACATGAACTGTATTTGGTCACATTATTAAAAAGAAGAGTTGGTTTACTACTAAAGTTTGTGAAAACATATTCTTAAGTTTGAAGAATATTCTATTGGAGAAACTAATTAAGGTTTAGGTGATCATCTAACTTGGAAATTGTTGAAGAATATTGTGAGTTGTGATGGTCATAATTTTATTCTTCAACAATTTCCAAGTTAGATGATCACCCGCAACCTTAATTGGTTTCCCCAATAGAATATTCTTCAGACTTAAGAACACGTTCTCACAAACTTTATTGCAAAAACAACTTCTCTTTTTAATAATGTGACCAGATGTAGTTCATGTTGCCTTTACACACCCAGAGTGAGATTTTTGTTCACATTGAACACAAGCATGAAAATAGTATCACTATCATTTGCAAATTCTTTTTTGCATCTAGGTTGACAACATATTCTACAACAGCATGTCTGACAGTACCAATTACCTTCCAGAACTTGATTGAGGTCTAAATAAACAGCGTGGAACGAGGAAGGACATCCTTCACATAATATTATGTTACCTCCAAAACAACAAACATAACATGTATCATTATTTTCTTGAGAATATTCTTCAGCAACACAACGATTCGCTGCTTCAGAATTTTGCTTCAGCATTACAATCATTCCCCTTTTGATTAGTTGAGCGCAGAGATTTTCTTTGATAGTTCAACAATGAAGTTTCGTCTTCCAAGAAGATACTTTTTGATGGTCTATGTCTTGTACAACAAGCATGAGCATCGAATATGGTGAGAGTGAATTTAACATGACAACAATCACAAGCTATACCTTCATAAGATATACTCCCTCTTTTGATAAAATTGTTAGTCTTGATCCTATTTCAATTGTGCCGAAGGTAATCATTGTTTCTAATTTTGGTGCCACTGAGCTAGCGGTAATCAATGCACATAATCTTGTATCACCTGTGCCAAGTGTTATTGTTGTCCCAAATAATGTTTCCGAAAAAGAATAACCTATAGTAACATCCCCAGTTACTACTGGTAATAATGTTGAATTTTGGGAACAACCCTTGAAGGATGAATTGGAGAAAATCTTGGTGGAACTAAAAGTGCATATTAGTGGAAATGGATTATTCCTTTTAGTTTTGAATGTTTCCAATTACATGTAATTGTTGGTTCTGTTGTATATGTTGAATCCTTAGTTTTGTTTCATGTTTTAATTTTGTTAATTATATTACTCCTCACTAGTTTTGGTTTAGTGATTGGTTCTGTTTTATATGCATTATCCTTGGTTTTGGTTGGATCTTTTCTTCGACTCTAGAACATAGTCAACTATTTTACTCATAACCAGTCTTTTTTTTAGTTTTACAAATATAAAATTTCATTATTTATAAGTATATAATTCTAGATCTATTTTTATTATGCAATAATATTCACAGGGTTTTACATCTTCCAACAAAAATAATATTTTTCTGTGTGCACCAGTCAAATTGTTTGAACACAAAAACAATAAACATTAGAGAATTGATCAAAATATAGTCAATGTGAGCTCTCTGATCTTGACGTGACATTGTCGGCTTATGTGTTTTGTAGTTTCTCATTTTAAGATTGAATCTGGATTGTGAAGGAAGAAAAATATAAGAATAAGATGATGGTAATGAACGAAATTTGGATTTGTGGTGTTTCATTATATAACTTATAATTAGAATATGGCTACCTAGAAAAATATAAGAACAAGATAAGGGAATCTAAAGTTGTTGTTTTACTACGTTCATATAGTTAATAATTGTGTGTATATTACGAAATATATAATGGTTTCATGTCTTGTGTTGTGATACAACTTCATTTTTAAAGCAGATAACTCCCTGCAGCAAAGTTTAAAACTTGTGACTAAATTTTTGTGTCCTTTGAAAATGAAGTTACCACCTGGGGTATAAAACTAGTAATACAATAATAAAAATGATTGTTTCTGATTTGTGGAGCAAGGAAACGAGTAAAATATATAACTAATCAAATGATAACATATGGGACAACATATAATGGTTTAGGAATTAAGGTATATATCAATTAAGGTTAGGGGTGGCAATAGGATCCATCAAGTCCATATCCATCCAATCCATCCACCATAATATCTATCCAATCCATCCACCAAACAAAAAAAATAGTTAATGGATTGGATTTAATCCATCCATTTAAAATTATGGATACATCCAATCCATCCACCTTATTTTAAAAATTCATTGGATCACCTAAAATATTAATAATAATCCATTGGATATAAAATTATTTTAAACATGATTTAAATTAATTTTGTTAATAAATAAAAACAAGCTGTGTTTTTTAATTATGGGGGCCTAAAAAGAAATATCCTTACTTTTTCCTCAAATGATTGGCCCATAAGATTCAGCCCATTCAATTAAAAAAACATCAGCCCATTAATAAAAAAACTCAACAAAATATAAGGCCACCGAAGCTCCGCCACAACAGCCGGACAGCCACCACCCGCCGCCGTGAGATCGCCGTATCTCCGCCGTGGGTCGCCGGAAAATCTAAATTTTCGGCCATATCGCCGCTGTCCGCCGCTGTGAAACCGCCGGTCAACGGTGGTGGCCGGTGGTCAACGCCGGTGCACCACCACCTTCTATTTATTTATTTTATTTTAGTTTTGGACTTTATAAAAAAAATATGTTCTGGGGTTTGACAAAAAATAAGAATTGGGCCTAATTAAAAAAGGAATTTTGTATGTTATTACTTTCGAGGATTGCTTTTTAGGCCCCCTCAATATCTCTTTAGGCCCCCTAAAAATACAAAAATAACCTTTATACGACTTCCGGTAGATAAATACCGGTAGTTCATTTGAATTTT
>Ga0315915_1006531_pt1 | contig 14210 bp, 4 predicted proteins | sample MpolbnodulesMG_FD_207738 | JGI IMG/M metagenome (GOLD analysis project Ga0315915, IMG submission 207738) | Medicago polymorpha root nodule microbial communities from Los Angeles, California, United States - branched nodules | ecosystem: Host-associated > Plants > Roots > Nodule | place: USA... | reverse complement strand
GAAACTTCACTTTTTCCTGTAATTTTGTCGGCCTCTTTATTTCTCCTATATTATATTACATGAAGTTTTTGTTCTGACTTTTTATTTGCAAAAATCACTATAGTAGACTATAACATTACTTTGTTTTAGCAAACTAATGACTTTGACTCCATATTCACTTTTGTTGATTTCCATATTAATTTTTGTTGATGCAAACTAAATGTTGTTAATTTACTTCTTTGAGATTGTGCATGTCGATCACTCTTAATTGTCACTTAGTTTGATTGTTTCTGAGTTTAAATGTAACTCTAGGATTAATAATATAGCCAATTTGATATTTTATATATGAAACTCTACAAAAACCCATGCATCGCACGGGTTAGAGTCTAGTAATACTAATTTTTATTAAAATCAATCATCATCTGATGGACAATGGTTTATTCTTCCAACTTGATATAGTATAGATCATATTGTTTCTATCATTGTCTGCTGCATCCACCCAAACTTTTTTTTTGTCTCCACCACTGTTTCTTTTCTTCTTGGATTTACACCAGTTGGCAAACTAAGGTATCAAAGTGTAGGCAGCAGCTTCTTCTAGCAACCTTTGTGGGATATTTATTTCCACCAACCAAATTTTTATGACAGTTAAATTTAGGTTAAATAAATTTGTAGTCTTTATAAAAAAAAATTGACATGTTTAAGTACTTATTAAAAAATTTAACGTGGAGTTTTAGTCCCTCTAAAATTTAAATTTGTTTAATTACCTAAACTTTTAATTTTTTGAATAACTTTTTGCATGCATGTTTAGAATCTTATAAAAGGTTCTTTGACAAGTATTTATAACTTTTTAACATGAATTGAATTAAATATGAAATTTTCATACTTTCTAAAGTTCAAGATAAAAGTAACGAAAATATAGATCTAAAAATTAAATTTTGAGTTCAATTTTTACGGAGGAATTTTTTATAATGTTGCAAATATTTATTAAAAAATCATTCAAAGGTTTAAGAATGAATGAAGAAATTTAAATTTAATAGGGACTAAAACTTCATGCTGAAAATTATTATAGAAACTCAAACGTGTCATTTTTTTTACGAGGACTAAAGATAAAATTGATATATATTTATAGAGAAATGTTAACCGGGGCACTGATTAAGCATATTAAAAAGGAAACTATATGGTAGTTAATGCATTGAAGTTCTGTAATTAGTTTATAAAAAGTCAAAAACAATTTATTTTTATGATAATAATTGACCCATATTTATATAGATTAAAAACTTATATAACTCATTAACTTTTAACTCGGGTATCTTATGAAACAACACCAGAATAGCTTTCATGGTCTTTATACAAGCCTAGCCCCCATATTTTCTATGATGTACCATCTACTTTGTACCCTTTGATTATGAATGAAATACATTAATCTTGTCTTTGCTAAAAAAAGAAAAAACTTTCATGGTCCAAATATTTGCCCATCCATTTTCTCTAATAATCAGTGTGTCGTCTATGTATTGAAGGTGTGAAAACTATTCTGATGTAATTTTGTAATAATTTATTCAAAATTGACGTGAAAATAATTTAAATTAGAAATTTTATTAATTTTAAAAAAATCATTTAACAAGGAACACCTAACAAAATTATTTCTGTAAAATATTGATTCAAGTGATGATAAATAGGGAATGGTCTGGGACATTTTTTTCTTATTCATAATAATTGTGTTATCCTAATAAATTCGTTTGGGTTTTGAAGACTTTTGTATGTAAGTTTTTCAATTCCATGCTTTAAATGAAATTAAACAATAATTAAGAGGGTATAGTATACAAAACAAGTACAGCTATTAGGAACCAAGAAATTTAAAGAAAAGATACAGCTACCACTTTGTTGTGATGCACGTGGCAGTTGAAAGAAACTTCGATGAACTGAACAACCAAGTTGAGTCCTTAGACAGGTACGTATGACCCATAAACTCTCCCCCAACTTCATTAATAAGCGGCACCAAACTGTGGCATGAATTGGTCCAAATTTTCATTCTCATCATATTTTTGGTGAAGAAAAAGAAACATCATACTTTACCATTGGCTTGCTTACCATTCTCACACAGCTTGCTCTTTCTCAGTATAAGCTGGCGTTTAAGGTTTACTATTAAGTGATTCATTGAGAGCGTGTTTGTAATTTTTTTTTAATTTTTAGTTTTAGTGGAGATGACTTAAGAGGGTTCAGTCTATATTATATAATAGAGATTTTAAAAATTAAAAGAATAACATGATATTATATGTTTATATATTGTATTGTTCTTTTTTTAAAAAAAAATATATATATATTAAAACATATCGTGAAGGTCTTCATCTCCAAAATCCGACGTGCAAAAACACCATAAATGAATATTTTTTCCTAGTCCTACGATTTCAATTATTTAGAGCATAGTCATTATCGTCGTAGGTTATATGACCATGGATTTTGACTCTACCATCTTACATGAGTATAGTTGATGTTTCACATGTAACCTATGAGCCAATGACTTGGTCATAAACAATGTTTCTAGTTCGGTCCTCACCGTTGACGCGGTCTTCTCCTTCGCGTCCTCCTTAATATTTTACCTTTAAGACACAAATAATGAATTATTGCTATACTTACCTTCCCGGTCTTTTGTGATTGTGTTAGGTTGATAGACATTAACGCCTCGTCATTCAAAGCTTCTACACAATTCTATTGAACTACTTCCATCTTCACTTTTTACAAACCAAAATCGTTGTTTTCGAAAGTTTCTTGACGTGAAATTTGCTACCCATAGTGCTCACTTAAAAAATTTGTTTGGTTCCCACACAATTGGACACCGCTTGTTGTGAATTCAAACTCTTGTGCAAAACCAACAGGACCATGTGTGAAGTAAATAACAATGACGATCAATAAGTAAATAATTCAAACAATAATATTCAACCAAAAAAGATTTAAGCCTTAATGTATAGGAAATTATCTTGTTTGCTACAAATATTTTATATACAATAATTCAAAATTTAAATTTACCGTAAAACAATTACATATAAAAAAGGATGTGACGATGAATATGTATCCAACAAAACTTCACGAGTTTTCACTTATAACCATTTATTTTTTTTAAATCTAAGCTTTTTTTTTACGCAATTATCTTGTTTTTTTTATAAAAGAAGTGAGATCTTAATTTAGTGAAACAAGCCCCATTCTCCGCTGCCATTGCAACACAGAGATTTTCATTTTAATTTTTTTTTACGGATTTTCATTTTAAAAGTTATAATACAGAAACTTATTTATTTATTTTAAATACAATTAATAAAATAATTATTAGTCAAATTATACTTATCTTAAAATCAAATTTTAGATTACCATAACTCCCTCTTCAGAGACGAAAAAAATATACTGCCTAGAAAATACATTTATCGACTTAAAAAAATTGTGTAACAAAATCATGGACGCGTTTTGTTTAAGGAAAGTATTTTGGATGACTTTTGTTCCTGGTCATCGTTAAGGAAAGTTTATATTGTGACATTCACCGTCCTTACTACCAATCTACCATTGTTATTAATGGGTTCCCTTTGCCATTTGTTTTTTTGAGGAAACCGTGTTCCCTTTTGCCATTCGTCTCTTGTTTCGCAAATTTGGTACTTTTGACTTGGTCATCTCCATCACCGGATTCACCACCAAGGTGTCCTCAAGGTTTAAATTTTACTCCTCAAGTTTATATTGGTTTAAAACGTTTCTGATTCTTAACAGTGATTATTTATCCTTGTAAGTTTATCTCAGTTGTTTGCATAGTATATGTAACAACGATTTTCTAAATTAGTCACTATTTTTAGATTTGATTTTGCCATATTCTATATAAATATATTTGATTTCGACCACAAAATTGATTATTATTTAAAGTTAAGATCTGTAGTTTCGGACTCTCAATATAAAAAGTAAATTATATAATTGAATCAAATTTCTCTTAAGAAGAATCTTCCAAATTACACGGTCACCGTCTTCTTTCTGCCCAATTGCAACCAAAGTGTCCACCCCTGTTTTGATCTTCTCGACCAATGTTGCAACATGATAATAAAGATGAAGTCAGTTAAACTTGTTGCACATTAGTCGTTACGATCTATTGTTGACTACATGAGGAGTAATTTGACTGGGCTCTCAAACAGTTAACGAAAATGTGCTAACTATTGATCTCCAGATTTTATGCACAATATAGACTATGAGGAGGGATTAACATCTTCGTTTCAAACATCAAACTATTCAAAAAAAAATCTCGATTTTATTATAAGTGTTTTTTTTTGTCAAGTAGTGTAGTGGCTGAAGGAATTCACCTCCAGAGTTTGAACCCGACCGCTGTATATATTATGCATTATCCCTTACCAAGTGAACTAAACTCACAAGGTTATTATAAGTGTTTTATTTGAGTCGTTTACAATTCTTAAAAAAAAGTTTAATTATGTCAATTTTATTTTATTTTTTTTGAGAGAAATTATGTCAATTTAAATGATAAATGAGCTTTACTTATCAAATACTTTTTTATGAAGGGAATAAAATATTAAAAATTCTTGACCCAAAAAAAAATTAAAATTCATTTTAGTAGTAAGAAAAATATTAAAAAAATGTTTTAAAATGGGAAATCACATTTATTTTGTAAAGAAAGAAAACACCATTAATTAGTCATACTACTATTTTCTTATTCATGTATTTTTATTAAATTAAACATGATGGAAACAATCATTCGTAGTTTTGAGAATAAAATTTATTTTTGTGTGTAAAAGGTCTGTTACATAAAACCTTTTACATTCCTATATTTGTGTGTACCAAAAAAAGAGTTTGTATAAAAAAAAGTTATTTGCTTGTACATGATAAAAAAGATAAGTTATTTCTATGTAAGACTTAATTCAACCGACAATAATGATTATATTAAATTGAATAATTCATCTAAATTCAAATCCAATACATCATAGATGTATTTGAGTTTTAGCGTGTGTTTTACTGTGCGTTGGGGATAATTGATTCTAATGGAATTAATTTTTTAAAGTTGAATTTGGTTAAAAGTAATTTGTGTTTTAATACATTTATAATTTTATATATAGGGAGCTTTTAAGGTGCAGTCAGGAAATTGACTTTCTAAAATAGTTATTTTGTTTAACTAATAGTATAACTGTTGATGCCATGTCAACTAGTGTCCTGCTGGTGGACCACTATAAGACTAAACTTTATCTTATTACAAATCAGTCTTCATACAAAATATTAAGGGGAATTTCAATCTTAATGCACAAATGAGAATCTATGTGTTGAAGACGAAAATCAGTATGGAGGAGCATGTGATGATTTTTTAGAATTTTCATTATTTTGTTTGTTTTTCGAGGAAATTGAAGAAGATTTAATTTTTAGGATTTTTAAGAAAAGGGGGTTTTTGTTAATTGAAGGATTGAAACCTTGTGAAAATCAGTTTAACTTCATCAGAAAAGTCATTCTCATGACTTCACCATAGAATTTTCCTTATAATGAGAAATGATAACGAATACCTCCGTGATACTCTTTAAGAGCTTTAAAGAGTAAGCTTTTATGAAAATTTGTATAATCAATGTATTGAAAATTAAAATATTTAACTTTTTTTATAAATAATGTTTTAATTTGAAATGTTTAAAGAGTGTCTAAGACACTCGTTAACAAGACCCAAATTAAGCAGAACTACACATTTAAGTGTGAAAATCTATTCTAGAATCAAATACTAGAAATCTCAACGTTAAATATAATCAATTCTAAAAACAAAATCAATTTTACTTAATAACAACCGAACTAGGGGTGTAGGTGGTTCAGACAAAACCGAAGAAACCAAAAGTCTAAACCGAACCAAACCAAAAAGGTATCCAACCTAGTCTCGTTAAGATCAAAACCAAACTGAACCAATATAAACTGACATTGTGTTGGTCCGGTACTCGATTTTTCATTTTGAGATCCAAGGAACTGATAAACCAAACTGATGGTACCTTCACTCTCCATTTTACTAATATTATCCCTCCTCAGACACTATGAGTAGGCCCAAAATTAAATCCCAACATAAATTACTCCTTAATCTATACACGTCCTCCCATCATCATCTCATCACTCAACTCTATTTCATTTCTTCTACAAAAGAAACATTTGCCGTCAACCACCTAACTCATTGTTCCTCACCACCGCTGAGATTGTCCATTTGTAGATTATAAAAAGTTGTTTGAAAAATAGAGAACATGAAGAAAAAAATATAAAATATTCCATGAAATATTTTAGTATGATGTATGTTGTATGCATGAAATACAAATTTGTAAAAATATGAATTTTTTTAATTCTATTTTCAAATAAACCGATCAATTGAATCGATCTAAACCAAACAAAACAAATTTGTTTAGTTCAGTTCCTTTTTTAAAAAAGAGTGAAATCCAAACCAAACCGAACCAACGAAAAATCTATCAGTTCAAACAGTTTTTTATTAAGAACCGATCCAAATCGAACCATTACACATCCAACCGAATATTTTAAAATCAATCAATTCTCGTTAAGTGGAGTCAATCTTACGGTTATACTATGCTTCTCATTTGTAACAAAAAATAAAAACTAATATTTAATACTATACTAGTTATTTCCGTGTGAGAAAAAGACAGGTGGGAGACCACTTAACTGTATTGTATTGACAACATAACCCCACTCCCCTTATAAATATGTGATGTGATTGGAGTGTTACGGTTCAAATCCAGAGAGATACACTACTTTACTTTCCAATTAACAAGGAAAGGTAGAGAAGGGACAAATTTCATTGCACTACAGAACCTATCCTACATACATACCCATTGGTTGCTTAGCCCTTCCTTTCTGATTTATTCTCTTTTGGGTATTCTAATCCTCCCTTTTCCTTCTCTTGGCAAGTAATATAATTTTTGGACTCTATTTGTGTTAGTATAAAACAACAAAAACAAATAGATCAAGCCTATTACTACAAGAAAAGGTACTAAAAAAATTATTTGTATAGAAGATGGGTGCTCCTTTATCATCATGGCCATGGGAAAACTTTGGAATATTCAAGGTACATAAATAACATCTATGTATGTTTCTCTTTTATTATGATAAAACAATTTTTTTTTTTTTGTGGCAATAACATCTATGTATGTTTCTTTGTTATTTTAAATTGTAGTATGTATTATATGGGCCAATTGTGGGGAAAGTGTTGTATGAAATATTGAATGAAGAGGAACCCTCAAGTTCCAACCTCAGCTGGTGGTGCATTCATTTGCTCGTACTATGTGGTCTAAGAAGTCTACTACACGTGTTTTGGAGTTCTTATAGTAACATGCTTTTTCTTACTAGAAATCGAAGGATTTTTCAACAAGGTGTTGATTTTAAGCAGATTGACAAAGAATGGGACTGGTAATTTAACATTTTATCATTTAACAAAGTATATTATATATACTGAAAATTATTTGGTATGTATGATTAGATTATTGATTTATATCATAATTTTTGAAACAGGGACAATTTCTTGATTCTTCAAACACTTGTTGCTACCATAGTTTGCTATATTTTCCCATTTCTTCAACATCTTCCTCTATGGAATGTAAAAGGTATTATTGTTGCTATGATTCTACATGTGGGAGTCTCAGAGCCACTTTATTATTGGGTACATAAGAAATTTCACGGAGATTATCTTTTCAAAAACTATCACTCTCTTCATCATTCATCTCCGGTACCAACCCCTTTAACCGGTGAGATTCTCAGATCTTCGGTTTAACTTTTTAAGCCTTATCACATGGATTATGTTTTTGGAAATTGACTGTTGATAAAGGAAGACTAGTTACATATTTTATTCTGGTTCATGAATCATGATACCTCGATGTGTTTTTGCGATTTACTTTATTTACCCGATCAATCAATAGAGTATACATTTTTACACACTCACCTAATTAAATTACACAATGATATCGTTTTCTTAAATTTAATGTTAAAATATGTCCATAAATATCTACATGGTTTGATGTGATTGAATACGTGTAATTTTTTGACCGACCCTATAGGGCCGACCCTATATTTGAACCTATTCTATACTCCTTTCAAACTACATGTAAATATTTAATTGGTGATTAAGCATGACTTTGTATTGGTGCAGCTGGAAATGCAACACTTTTGGAACATCTAATTTTGATGGCAGTGGTTGGAATTCCTATCTTTGGGGCTTCTATGATGGGATATGGATCCGGAAGTTTGGTATATGGCTATGTTTTGATTTTTGATTTTCTAAGATGCTTGGGTCATTGCAACGTTGAAATAATCCCACACAAATTGTTCAAGGCATTTCCATTTCTTAGATATGTGATATACACACCAACGTAAGTTTATTAAAATTTACATTTACATTTGTCCGAAAAAAATCAATTTGCATTTAGATTACAGTTAATGCACCCTTGAGTATCAAAGTACGAATCTCTCTTACACTCATTACTTGTTCAATTGTCAGACACATAAGATAGCCCCCTCATTCATTTCTGTCCGTTTATTGGTGAGGAAAGTGATGAGCATTTACTTCCTCACCACCAAAATGTAAATGTGAACCATTCTTTAATATTTTTATATATATAGCAACATGTTTGGTTTCTTTAGGGCTTGTTTGGATGATAAAAGGAGAAAAGTAATCCATGTAAATTGGGGGAATATTAGAAAATATCATAAAAGTAATATTTGTCTAATTGTTTCCTAGTCTCTCCCTTGTTCTCCACAAAATATCATTGAGAGAGGTGGAGAGGAAAATAAAGGAACAAAACTAATAGTGCAACATTTTTTGGATAAGACTCTTGTGAAGAAAATTCAACTTAAATTTTTTAATAAATAATATCTACTATTAATGAATATATCAATGCTTGTTAATATCATATTCGTATCCAAGATGAATCATGAGTGTCTCGAAATATAAATCATTAGTTTTCTCTTTTGATAGCTGAGATTACTTTAAAATTTGGTCTAGGGAAGAGACCGGTTGAAGTATGTGTTTGATTTCACTTTTAGATAAGATGAAGTTGATTTTAAATGTGTATGGTTGATAATGACATATTTGAGTGTTGTTAGAATTGAATTTAAACTTAACTTAAAGTTTGAATTTAGAGTTTTTACCTCTAGAATTGATTTTGACCCACTTTTACATGAATGAATGTATAATGTATCCAAATATAAATAATCATTTTACATTCAACGAAATGCTGCATGAGAACCAAACTTTTGTAAGATTGGGGCAATAACTTGGTTGGAGATTGTTAAATTTTTGGTGGACCAATTGAGTTCATATTGCTAGAAGCCCTATTAAATTTCCCCTGCATGATTATCCTTGTGTTGAACTGGTAGGACAGAAGAAAACCATTAGAAATGGGCATGCATTTATCTTTATCTATATAGTGGTCCAACCAATGTGTATTGATTCATGTCTTTTTCTATGCTATGCAGATATCACAATCTTCACCACACTGAAAAGGACACTAATTTCTGCCTCTTTATGCCTCTCTTTGATGCATTAGGCAATACTCTTAACAAAAATTCATGGACATTACACGAAACATTAAGTTCAGGTTCAGGTAATTAACTTGTCCTATGATTCACTATTTTCATCTAAATATTAATAATACACATTATGAATTTATGATAATAAAGTTGTATTGTATCTATATCAATGCAGGGAATGGCGCTACGGTACCACATTTTGTTTTCTTGGCACATATGGTTGATATCTCATCCGCCATGCATGTTCCGTTTGTTCTACGATCCGCTTCTTCATTGGCATACACTACAAGACTCTTCTTCATCCCATGTTTGCCAGTAACCTTTTTAGTTGTAATGGCAATGTGGCTTTGGTCCAAAACATTTTTACTTAGTTTCTATTACCTCAGAGGTAGACTCCACCAAACCTGGGTTGTACCGCGATGTGGCTTTCAGGTAGGTCATCTATTCTAAAAGTTTCTCTCTAAGTTTAAGGTCTCTACAATTGCAGCATCATAATGCTGATCAGTAGAGGGTTTGGAAAAAGAATGATGAAAGTATTGATTTTTTTCTTCTCTTTTTCAATATTGTTAACAGTATTTCTTGCCATTTGCTACTGATGGAATTAACAAGCAAATTGAGCAAGCAATCCTCAGGGCTGATAAAATGGGCGTTAAAGTCATTAGCCTAGCTGCATTGAACAAGGTTTGTCATATTATTATTGAATTTCTTCTTTTATTTTTTTGCTATTTAATTTGACAATTTTGATAAAAAAAAAAAAAACCTTGATTAATTGAAATCTGGCATTCTCTTACAAAGTTGTTGAAGATTTTAATGCCTTGTTGATCTATGATACCTGACAGAACTAAATATTTTGTACTACATCATAATTTATTAGAATGGTGGACCATCTTTCCTAAGCTTTTTTTCTACATTATTTTCCAAAAGATATCTTGTCTAAATCATACCTTAAATTGTTAATATTTGCTAAAAACAGAATGAGTCCCTAAACGGTGGTGGAAAGCTTTTTGTGGACAAGCATCCAAACCTAAAGGTTAGAGTTGTTCATGGAAACACTTTAACTGCTGCTGTCATTCTCAATGAGATCCCTCAGGATGTGAAAGAGGTGTTCCTCACAGGAGCTACTTCCAAACTTGGAAGAGCAATTGCACTCTACCTTTGTCAAAAGAAAGTTAGAGTTCTGGTAACTTTTCTCCCATTACTATCTTCAGTAATTGATTTTTTTACCTCATTTCTCTTCCTAGATTATTGGATATTAGTTTTAGATCAAAGTTTTATATCCTCACAACTTTTCACATTTATATCAGTGATCTCATCTATACTCATTCAGTTATTATTTGATTTTACGAAGTACTATTGTATTGCATGTACAAAAAGCTAGCTGTCTATTTAATATATGATGGAGACTTGCAATGTTTAATAGCAGGGAGGGGTAGGAAGGGGAACACTTGAAATCAATGATTTAATATGATATAGAGTGTAATGTAATTAATTGAACTTGGTTTATACTAATTCATTCCTAATTATAATTTGCAGATGTTAACTATTTCAACGGACAGATTTCAGAAGATTCAAAAAGAAGCACCTCTTGAATACCAAAGTTACCTTGTTCAAGTCACAAAATACCAAGCAGCACAAAACTGCAAGGTACTTTCATTTTCATGTCAATATCTTTCATTGGCACTTCATACTTAGCTCAAAATATCAGTAAACAATAATGCCGGTGGAATATGCTAATATTATACTTTCCCCCATGTTTAATAAAGATTTTTTATCATACTCACATGTTTAAATTTGAGTATGAACCATGTTTAGAAGTTGAGAAAATTAATGTAATTTGCATAATGGTTACTTGTCTTAATACAGGCCTGGATTGTTGGCAAGTGGATAACACCAAGAGAGCAAAGTTGGGCACCAAGTGGAACCCATTTTCATCAATTTGTTGTCCCACCAATTTTATCATTCAGAAGAGACTGTACTTATGGTGATCTAGCAGCCATGAGATTACCAGAAGACGTGGAAGGTCTTGGTTGCTGTGAGGTAAGCAAATCAATCATGTTACATTTTTCTGTATAAATTGAAAATGATATTAATTACTATATGTTGGTGATTTTTGTTGATGTAGTACACAATGGATAGAGGAGTAGTTCATGCATGCCATGCTGGAGGAGTGGTACATAGTCTTGAAGGTTGGACTCATCATGAAGTTGGTGCCTTAGATGTTAACAGGATTGATCTTGTGTGGGAAGCAGCACTCAAACATGGCTTAAGGCCAGTTTCAAGTCCACACACTAAAACAGATTAAAAATATTTGTCACAAACAACCAACTTTCTAAAGTTGTGTCTTATATGTTTTGGTATACTATTGCATTTCAGTTTGGCCATTAAGTATGGTTGTATTCATTATTCAAGTATCTTTACAATATTACTTTTATGTTTTGTATACGATCATATTGATCACATATATACATTGACAGTGATTCATAATCATACCATAAATGAAGTTTAAGCAAACTAGCAAGTTCACACCCTCTGATTGCTTCATATATTTTTCATTTTGTTCTATATTCATTTCAGAGAATAACTTATAATTGAAACATCATTTCTTCCTCATTGAAATTAAGAAATTTACAAAGACTTTCTTGAAATTATAATGTGGTTACTTTAGTTACATGCTACTCTTTTGATAGTATTTTGGGTTATTAGTAATTTTTCTTAGACATATTTGATTTTAAATGTTCAACTTTACGGCTAATATAACATATTTGGTATAATAACAAAGTTTTAAAAACCAGCCTGATCATCGATTCATTAAGGACATTGGGTCTATGGATTACTGGTTGAACCATGTGTTAGAATCGTATTAAAACGAATGGGTTAACTATATTACTCGATCTTTATAAAAAAAAATATATACATATGTCTCAACTCTTGAATCAAGTATTTCATTAAAAAAAAACTCTTAAATCAAATAGAACCGAATGACTTAATTAAACTTAATTAAACTCAAAAAAAAATCATAACACTTTACATTTAACTAAACTTAATCATCCCACAAATTAACATAATTTCATAAGCCCATTCTTCAAATTCAAATCTATTATGATCATAACATAATTATCTAATCAGTTACATGACAAAAAAATGTCATCCTTTCCACAAAATGCATTCAGTATTTTTATATTTTGAAATCAGAAGGTATGGTTGCTGATACTGGGACTCCCGCTGATACTTGGCAGACAATGGAGTTATTAATGACATGTAAATTTTATGATATGTAGTTGTTGGTTGCATTAATTTTAAACCGCCCAATCAATAATTGTTCAATAATTCGGGAAAAGCTAACTAATATGGTTATTGGTTGGATTGTATAATCAACTCAACTTAGCTACAAGACAAATTTCAACAAAGTAGGCGCCGTGGGATTTCTTCGATTTCTTACTGCCTTGTTTCATTTTTTTAAAATCGGTGTTGACACATTTGATAGAACTGAAAAATAGGAGTAAATTACTCAAATGTCCATCAACAGTTAACTGTCGAATTTGATTGAAACCGGCTGCAGTTAACTATCGAGGAAAACCTCGGCAGTTAACTGTCAAAGTTCTGTTATAAGAACAGACCAGACATAAGAGTTTCCAAAACTCCATTGTTACGTTTTTGGTTCTCCTAGGTGCGATTTTCAGCCATTTCAAGTCATTCCAAGCCAATTTCAATCACAAAAACAAGTAAGTTTTTTGAATCCTATTGCAATGTTGTTCTGTGGTTGAATTGTTTGTTTTTTTTTTGTTAAATTTTGATTATATAGGTTTTATTGATTTTATGATATGTTAGATTTATGTTTAGGTTTTATTGTTTTGACGATTTGTTGTAAAATTGTTAGGTTTAGGTTTTGATGAATTGTTGTAGAATTGTTAGAATTGTTTAAGTTTATGTGTAGGTTTTGATGATAGTTTAGGTTTTGATTTTATGGCATTGTTGTTTAGTTTAGGTTTTGATCGCCAATTTTTTTTATGTAGATATGTCTCAGAATCAGAACCTGGGTAACGTTCAGGGTGATGACAAGAAGAAAGAAAAATCGCCTATGACATGGCACGAAATTGTCTGTGATGGTTCCGAAAAAAGAAGGGTTTGAAGTTGCCGGTGTACAATCAGTCGAGGTTGAGGAGGAGCGGGAGGACATGCTATTTTGGTCCTCAACCAAAAGAAGGTGCCCCAGGGACCGTAGCGGGCAACCCGATTGACTTGTGTGACGAGGAAGAATGAATGTAATGGCTTCTAATGCCTAATTGTTTTGGATTATTTTTATGTTTTCTTTTTGTGTCGCGCGCATTTTGCTTGACGTTATGGTACTTTAAATAAAATCACGTTTTGAATAATTTCGATTAAAAATCGCGTATTGAATAATTTCGATTAAAAATTGCGTATTCGAATAAACACTAATTAAGTCCAACGTGAATTCGATTAAAAGTTGCGTAATGAATGAATAAATTTGAAAAGTGGTAAATTCATTACATTACATTACATTCGGAAATATTCCTTCCAACTACAACAATTATCTTACCACTAAATGAGGTAAATTCAAACTTGCTAAGCAGCAGCACTCCAGCATTCGTCCGACATTTCTACTGTTCCATTCAAAAGATTAAATTCTTGTTAGTCTTGGTTTAAATGACGGTATTCAAATATCAAAAGAATGAGGTCCAGTCCTTGACACT
>Ga0315915_1006530_pt1 | contig 14214 bp, 9 predicted proteins | sample MpolbnodulesMG_FD_207738 | JGI IMG/M metagenome (GOLD analysis project Ga0315915, IMG submission 207738) | Medicago polymorpha root nodule microbial communities from Los Angeles, California, United States - branched nodules | ecosystem: Host-associated > Plants > Roots > Nodule | place: USA... | reverse complement strand
TCAATTTGAATTATTCAATATACATTAATCACACGCAAAAACCTTTGTTTAATTTTGTAGATAACTTTGGAGCTATCAAGCGATGATGCATCTATCTTCAAGAAGGATTTTTTTTTTGGATTAATTTCTCTTCCAAGTGTCGACTACTTTTTTGTGTCACTTATAACATATCTCGTCATTAATTATTATTGGTCAGGGATATGTAATTGCTTTAAATTAAATTGAACTATATGTCAAACAGTGATATCTTTAATCTGATGATGACAACATAATCCGATTTGTCTAACAAATGCATTATATGTTTTTATTTTAGTGGTAGTTCAGAGTAATAATTTGTAGTTAATAACAATCGTGTAGATTGTGCATCAATCACTTTGTAGTTGTACTGGACCTTGATATTAAATATGGAGCACTTAAAAAATGGGGTTGAATTTATATTGCATATAGTGATTTATGTTATTACTTATTACACTATGTACAAATAATTTAAATGACTTGATTATTAACGGTAAAAATGATATTGGAGAGGAATGTTTTGAAAGGAACAAAAAAATCAGAAACAGGAGAGTACCGGGTTTAGGGAAAGAAGTGGTGCAAAAAGGAATATCCTTAGTGTGGTCCATAATATCTGCTTAACAAATGGCACTGCTATTTGACTTCCGAGTTTGCTAATACACTCACAAGTCTTTTCAACTTTTTCCAAAAATATCAAAAAGGTGTGTATGGTCAACATTTTTTGTTGTATAAATGATTTTCTTTTTCCTGATTTCATGTCAAATTGTTACTTGATTCAGGTCCTGTATGGCAGGGTTTATGGAACCCCATGTAAACCATGTTGGCTTTTAATTAGGCAAGTCTATCGTGAAATAGATGAATTTAATATGTTGTGGCAATTGAAATGCATTTCATATGATTTTTGGAACAGAAAGTGTAAATTCTATTACTATAAACATGAGTAATTAGATTAACTTAAAATTTGAATCATCAGCTGGATACATTGAGTCTACACTACAACTTGCAACTATTCCCTTAAGTATTCAAGATGGACAACCCAACTTCCACAACATAATGTCACGAACTAGTGCTTGAGCCAGTAGTTCCGAAGCTGGGCCATATGGAGTAGTATCTCATCACGACCTTGATGGGTGACATTACTAGTCATGATCCATGGAGGCACAGTTTCGAAGGAGCCATGTATCAACTCCTGAAAATCATTGACATTATCTTCAGGTCTTTTGCCTCCATTCTTTTTCTTCTTCCGTTTGTCACATTTGGTGAAGATTAATGTCATTGGGATCTGATAGGAAAATTAAATTATACCAGGGTCAATTACCAAAATAAATTATTAACCCCAATCTGCTGAGTAGTTAAACATCAGACAAGTAGTGGAGTGCCATTATGAAGCAGAAACACACAAACAATAGACTCATAGACACTAGTAGTAATTTGAGAAAAATAAAAGTCATTGAAGTAATGTCGTTCGAGTGCGAGACAATAATGTGCCAGACATCCAAACACGACTTCAACCAAAAGTGCATGTGCTACATATACTGCCTAGGCATGGAAAGTGAACCACTTAAGGAAGTTCTTATTTAAAGTAGAGGGCTAGACCGCTAGAGGCTTTCCTCCTTTATGATCTGATATTTAGAGTACATCAAGTGCTATTGCAGCATGATTTTCCAACCTAGTGTGGACGAACTACTCTTTTCAATACAACATGAGTGACACAGGTTTGATGTTAGACGTTGTTTCTATTTAGATAGAGGCTCTCTACAATCTCAAAATTAACTTTTCTTCAAGGTCCACGCTTACCTTGGTTCATAATATTTAAATTGTGATGACTAATATATGTTGTAAACATACCCTTATCTGTTCGTATATCATAAAGACTACTCCTAATATGTACTATGACAGTATTTCGTTTCTCTTCTACATAGATGGGTTGTAGGCTTCTAGATGAGCAGAACCAGCCGAGCCGATCCAAGATGTCATCAACTTAAAATCAAGTGAGGAATTTCAGTTTCCATAACTATATTAAAAATTATTAAAAACTAATATTCTCGGTACATGTTTCTCATGGTATACATTGTCACATTGTTTACAGGGGCATATAAAGATAAAATCGCAATAACTCGAATCTGTCGCTCAGCTCGTATCAATCCTTCCACACAAGTCACAACATAACCATCAAATAATATGTGCAGGATTAATAAAAAAGACAGCGTGTTGCTTTTTCTAATGAAGAAAATTTTGATGCATTACCTTATTCTCACCCAACCAAGCAGCATACTCAAGATCAATCTTTTTAGCAGGAATGCTAGCATCTATTAGAAGGAAAACTGAAACCAATGTTGACCGGTTAAGGAAATAGTCTTTAGTGAATTTCGCCCAATCCATTCTAAGTTCCTGCGGGGCAGATGCATACCTAACGAAAAGAACATAAAGCATATAAATTACAAACGTCATCAGCTTTCTACAAAACTGAGCAGGATTAAACTATTCATCAGTAGTTATCCTGAAGAAAAGGAAAACAAAAAGTAATCATACAAACTAGCATTGAAAGAAAAGAAAAAAAAAAACTGATCTAGACACAAATTAAATGTCATACTCATTAAAAGAACTTGCACATTCCAACAACTAATGTGCAAGTCGCATCACAAAAAAAATAGTTTGATAAAAATCATAAGACTGTGAACTTGAATTTCACTCTTGAAACTTAGCTCGTAAAACGAGGGTGCACAAAGACATGTATACATTGCACAACCAAGGAACCTTAACAATATGAGACTAAAATACAACTTCAATACCCATGTTCACGTCTAGTGTTGGTTTAGGTACAACTCTCATATGCCCTACAAAATTCGGTTCCGATACTATGCAGGTTTCAATCTCACTCTCAAAAGTTGGCTCACGGTATGAAATAAGGGTGGCAAAATACATATATGCATTCCAACCGCCCAATAATTTTTGTTAATGCGAGACTCAAATACAACTTCGATATTTCCAAACTTATATAAATAATGGAATCCTACTGTTATGATGTTTGACACTCAAAATTCACAAACAATATTCGCAAACCATACTAACATGTTCATATCAAATACATTGGTCACTAATGCCAATGTTAATCCCTAAATTTGTAACATAAAACAAGATTGCTCTGTAAGGTTAAAACTTAAAACCATACATACCCATAACCAGGCAAATCAACCAGGTACCAACTATCATTAACTCGAAAATGATTAATCAATTGCGTCTTCCCTACAAAAAAATAAGATACAATCAACATTAAACTTCACAAATTAGAAAGAAAAAAAAAATTAAAAAGTGAATAAAAGTGTGTAATAATAATAAGAGACCAGGTTTCTTTGAAGTTAAAGCAAGTTTCTTGCGGCGAACAATAGAATTAAGAAGCGATGATTTCCCAACATTGGAACGACCAACAAGAGCGAACTCAGGAAGACCATCGGAAGGACAGTCTTCGGTTTTGGCACTGCTTTTGACAAAATCTGCTTGTATAATTTGAGCATCATTGGCGTAGTTACTGAGTAATATATTTGAACCGTTTAAGATTCTAGCGTTGTCGTGAGTGACATGAGTGTTTGGAGGAATGAAGAGTTTTTCGAGAGATAAGGGTTCGGTTTTAGGGGTTAGTATGGGTTCTAGATTTGGTTCTGAAGTTGTGAGAGATGATTTTGGTGGTTTGTTTAATAGTGTGGTTAAGGTGTTTGTTGAATAGACTCTGCGAGAAAATGAGGAAGATGAGACTGTGAAAAGGGAAAAGGATAACCTTGGGAGATGAAGGACAACCATATCACACTCTGTTGAGAAGACACGCGGTGTTGTGGAAATATCTCAGCAACGAGTGTTTTGCTCGCGATACGGTCGGTTTCTCAAGTGGGAGTTTTTGCTTCGGTAAGGATTTGTGTACATTTTTCTAAGAATAGACCATCAATTTAGTTGATCAAGTGATTTTTAGTTGTGATGTTCGTTAAATACATATTGATCCTCAATTAGTTGTGTTTTCTATTTTTCATTTTGAAGTTTATTTTGATATTGCTTGTCACAATCAGGGTTTCGTTCTTTTTTACTTGCATTTTTAATCTACCTGATCTGCAATCTTAAGTATCGTTTAATTTAATTATGATATCAAAATTTTATCTTGAATATGTGTGGATGAGATTTTCTTTTGAACATTAATTTTGAACTTTTCTAAAATGGTGATTATAAAGTACTTTTGATGTCTATTCTGTTTTTTTTTTCTTATTAAAGAATTTTGATCATGAGCTTGATAGAGATGACAATCAAGGTCCTACCTCAATATGGTTGTCACATAAGATCGACAATATGCTTTTGCAATATGAATACAATATTGTTGAGGATGGGAGCGCACAAGGGGGCAAACATTGTTCATATTGGGGTGCGGTTGGGGGCAATTAACTAGTTAAAAACACACAAAATTGCACTCTACAAAGGTTTATTCTTTTTTCTTTTTGAAAAAACTAAATTAGTTCGTCCAAATTGATACCGAAAAGAATCAAAAGAAGCACAATCTAAAGTCTCCAACGAACACCAAACCAATTCAAAAAAATTATTATTGATTTGGTAACATTGCATGTTTCTCGTTCAGCTCGTGATATCTTTGACTGTTATCTTCGTTTTCCCGACCCCCCAATCCATCCATGTCATGGTTACATTCGTTGAGCTCTTCCTTGAACCTCATCTTCTCTCACGAGCCAATATCCCTGCAACTTATTAAAACACCTCACAACTTAATCAACAAACTCCAAATTTTTCATTTGGTCCCCATCCCTCTTTGACCACCCTGACCAGGTGAGGTATTTTTAGCCAACTATCTCGTATTTTTATGCTTTTAATAATGTCAATTTTTATTTTTTTTAAATGTTAAATTATTATTTTTAACTCCACCTAAGTATGAAACTAAAACATTCAACTCTTTATCCCTCGTCTCAAATCAATTAAGCTATCCCATACCGTTTGAATTACTTTTATTATAATTTGTTTTATCTTGGATAATTTTTTGGCAAATGTTAATATGCATCTTAAGTGCAACTAACTTCTTTTTGTGTGTTTTTTCCTTAATATAATAAATAAGTGAGTTTGTATTATGTTTTTATTACGTTTGGAAGAATATATGTACTTAACCGTCGTCTATGAGAATATAACTCAGTTTGTCACATTTATATATGTAAAGACCGATATTTAAATCATAGATTCCTTACTTATTTGTTTTAAGGATTGATTTCTAGACACGAAACTATTTAAAAAAGAACAAAACTCAGGTACAGTTCTCTAGGTGCTTTTCGTATGACTTATAACTACAAAAACACTTTTTTGGATATAACAAACCATGAGAAAATTGTGGATATGAGAAAATCGAGTTCATCTTTGCTCCATTTATGCTTCCTCAGTTTACCTCGTTTCGAATGATAGATGTGTGACATGTAAAAAAATAAAATATTAATGGTTGTGATTAAAAGGTTTGGAATAGACAGTTTTTTAATTGCAAAAAAAAAAAAGCCTACGCGCTCTTACACCGATGCAAACTCACCTTCTTCCTACTCTCAAAATCTCACAGCTGCCTCTCTCCTTCCCACTGGTGTCGCCATCGCTGCACCACTCCCTCCATCCACCGGTGCACTCTTCCCCTTCTGTTCCACATCACCTCACCTAAATCATTCTCAATTAAACTTTTCTCTTCACCGTTGTGGCCGCTTCAAAGTGCCATCGTTAGATGGTTGTAAAGAATGGTGATTTTACAGCTCTGAATCCTTAAAAATTCCACCAGGACCTGAAATGGTTGTTCCAAATTTTGAATGGATTAAAATTAAAAAACATTATTTTTTATAAGTTGAGGTTCTGTTTTTTATAAAAAATAATGTTTAAGAAGAGTTGTTTCATATGTTTGTTAGAATAAATGATTTAGAATTTGTTAGAAATCCATATGTGATTTTTGCTTTGTACAGGAACTAGTCAAATGGATTTTTGCGGTATCGGAGAATTCGATTTAGAAATTCATATGTTTGCTTTGATTTAGAAATTCAAATGGATTTTTGCAGTATCATAGAATTTGATTCAGTTGCTTCATATGTTTGCTTGAAATCCATATGTTTGCTTTGATTTAGAATCTGTATCAGTATCAGAGAAAGGAAGGAGGGTTTGCAACAGTAGCGCGTAGACTTTTTATGTCATTAAGGAATTGTTTTTCCAAACCTTTTAATCACAACCATTGATTTTATTTTTTCCACATGTCACACATCTAGGACTTGAAATGGGGTAAATTGAGAAAGTCTAAATGGATCAAAGATGGACTCGAGAAAATTATAGTGAATTTAGTTAAGAACCATATAAAAAGAATCTAAAGAATTGTTGCTAAGTTTTTTCTTTAAAAAAATATATGTAAGAATGAATTATTTGAAAATCTTAAACAGATCTGTGCTGGTCTGGAAGGGTAAAAAAAGAGAAATAAAAAGCAATTAGATCTTGCCACATCAGCTTCTACTACGTCGAAACCGTATATGCAGAGGTAATAATAATCTTCATTTTCAATTATATATATTTTTCACAGTTTTTTCGCCATTTTTGATAATAAAAAAAAAGGTGAGTGTACAAGCTTAATAATCATCACTGCAAAAAACTCCAACTATCGATCTTCATCTTCTATCTTTGTTGATTAGATCTTACTTTCTTTAAAAACGGCGAGAATTTCCCGAGGAGCGCTTGCAAGTCAACTTCCAGTGGCTATGGCTCCTGCACCACCGCAATCTAATCGATCTCCTTCGCCGTCGCAACCGTCCGGGTCCGTTCCCTCACTCATATCTTCATCTCACTAATTTTCCATCTATATGATCTACAATTTCAATTTGGACTCATCGATAGAACAAATTGCATTGCAATTGCCGCTTTTTGGATCTTAGCAAACACGGAATTGCATCTAACTTTGTTTTTATATCACAACACGTATTTGCTTATATTCATATACGCAAATTCTAGGTTTTCATTAACATTGAAGATCCAATGCCGTTGAATTTTAACTTCAATGAGTTCGTGCATTTAGCCATTACTAATTTTATATTATGTTTTCTTATATATGAAATGTGTTATCCATTATTGATATCGCAATTATCTTATGTTCATGTGGTGGATTGTTTAAAATTATCTCATATAGTTATAGTTCTTCGAGTTCTGACCTAACATTTAATTTTACCCAGGAAGAGTGAAGTATCTGATCTAAAATTACAGCTACGGCAGCTTGCTGGGAGTCGAGCTCCGGGTACTGACGACTCTAAGAGGGACCTTTACAAGAAGGTGATATCAAACATGACTATAGGTATCGATGTTTCGTCTCTCTTTGGTGAGATGGTAATGTGTTCAGCAACATCAGACATTGTTTTGAAGAAAATGTGTTACCTGTATGTTGGAAACTATGCTAAGGTTAATCCGGATCTTGCTCTTTTGACGATTAATTTTCTACAAAGGGATTGTAAGGATCAGGATCCAATGATTCGGGGACTGGCATTGAGGAGTTTGTGTTCACTTCGAGTGGCGAATTTGGTGGAGTATTTGGTTGGGCCTTTAGGGTCAGGGTTGAAGGATAATAATAGTTATGTCAGGACGGTGGCAGTAATTGGTGTTTTGAAACTGTATCATATATCAGCCTCCACGTGTATTGATGCAGATTTTCCAGAAACGTTGAAGCATTTGATGCTCAATGACCAGGATACTCAGGTAAGGATTGCGTTTTTACGGTAACCTAATCATCAACATATGATAAATCACAACAGTTCTGTTCAACTTTGTGAAGGTTTAAGAGATTCCTATAGAACCAAGCTAATCTGCATAGTCTAATGATTTATGTAAATCGGTTTCTTCGAGGAGTCTTTTACCGGAACGAGAAAAGGTAAAAATGAATGTAAATTGAGGGAGGAGCTAGTGTAGGAGCTTACATTTTTTTGGGCCTGTGCTTTGGGCTAGAAGTTACTTCCTTAGTTGGGAAATGGAGGGGTCTGGCTCTTATTTTCATCTGTAACCACACTTCATTTTACATTCGAGTATAATTCCCCTGTACTGGATGGTGATTGGTCGTTCCCACCACTTATTGCATGGAGGCATGTACTTAGGGTGCACTTGATTTGTAAAGAAGTTAGTATTGGACAGAACAGTACAAGAGAAAATAGTACAGGACAAGACAAAACTATACTGGAGAGAGATAAAGAGATAATATTTTTTATGTTGGAAAATAAAAAGGGTATTTTGATATTTTTGATAGTCTGTACCCCGGACAAAAAATTGTCTCATGGTTTTTTAGCGAGGGACAAGAATTCCTGTTTTTGTCCGGTCTCTTGCTACCTGTCTTGTCCAATCCCATGACCCGTTTCTAAATCAAACAGGGTACGAAAAAAAGTTGTCCTGTTTAGTCCCCTGTTTTTTAGCAAATCAAACGCACCCTTAATCATCAACTTTGTTTAGAGCTAAGAGATTCCCCTAGAACCAAGCTAATCTACATAGCACAATGTATAATTAACGTAAATCGGTTTCTTGATGTAGTTACTTGAGAGAGAAAAGATAAAAGGAATATAAATAGAGTGGGGAGTTAATGTAGGGGATATTACATTTATGTTTCTGCTTGTGCTTTGGGCTAGTAGTTACCTAAGTAGCTGGGAGCTTTGGCTCTTTATTTCTTCAGAAACTACTCTTCAGTTTGTATTATAGTACGATCGCCCTCTACTGGACATGGATTGATTGCACCCACCACTTGTAGAATAGATCCATCTATTTGTACTCTATACTATAAATTGGCTCGTTTTTAGTTTTTTTTTTCCTCAACATTATTTGGATGAGCATGTCAACTTTGTATGCTGTCGTAAGCAATGCTATTATCAGGCCCTGCGGCATGTTCTGTGAACTTTTCTATTTTCTTCTTTATAGCTTCATTAGAGATATCTGATTTCCTCAATATTAAAGAAGCAATATTAAAGCTCGTAAAAAAAAGATACAATATAAAAGATTGAAGCTGTTCTCATTTTCTTATTCATGTTTCTTTTGTCATGTGCGAGTTTAATCCGTCATCACTTGTCAAAGGGAAATAATTATACATGTTTAAGCTGAACTTCCAATTTCTCTAACTACCATATCCTTTACCATTTTAGGTTCCTCAAAAATGAATGTTCCTTTTTTTGTTCTTTCTATTGCCTTTCATTTGTTGTTCACATATATATCAGGACGGTAAATGTCTTCCTATTTAACAAATTTGAAATAACTGCATTTGCCAAATGATCTGCTCTTTATTTTTAAACATGATCTTGTTTGTTTCATCAGGTAGTTGCAAATTGTCTGTCTGCTTTACAAGAAATTTGGACCTTAGAGTCAACCACCTCAGAGGAAGCAGCTAGGGAGAGAGAAACTCTGCATAGCAAGCCAATTGTTTATTACCTTCTGAATCGGTAATCTTTTCAATGCTTTCCAATATCCTTTGAACTACTTTAGAAAGCTGAGGTGCATAATTTAGGTTTTCAGATATACTGAAGCTTCAAATCCACCCTCCTCCGGGGTTCCCATTTAAAATTTATTTTGCACCTTTCTATTTCTCATTTTGACAATATATTAGCTTCTTTCTCGTTGCATACAATTATAAATCAGTTATTCTAGGTAATATGATTGTGGGAGTATTTGGTTGACTGAATAGTTACTTCACAAATGTGGATAAGAATTTTTAATTTCCTTAATTGCTTATTTCGTTTGTTTTAGACTATAAAATGTCTTTCTCATTGTGGCAGGCATAAGAGATAAAAGCAGCTGTAGTATCTTGCAAAAAATACTAATTTTTCAACAACTTATCGGTTTCTTTTGTTTGCTACGTGCAGCATTAAGGAATTTAGTGAATGGGCACAATGTCTTGTGATGGAATTGGTGGCCAAGTACATTCCATCAGATAACAGTGAAATATTTGATATAATGAATCTCCTTGAAGATAGACTACAGCATGCAAATGGTGCTGTTGTCTTGGCAACTACAAAAGTATTTCTGCACTTGACTTTATCTATGGCTGATGTACATCAGCAGGTATGTATTGATCTGTGTGTATGTGTGAAAATATCATTTATACTACCTGTTTTCTTTACAACATAGTTTGTGTGATTATTTTTCCATACAACTTTACTTTTCAGTTGATTATTTTTCCATATGACCTTACTTTTAGTAGCTCACTGAATCATTCACGGGGGACATGTATTTGGCATTAAGGTTCTGTAAGGCGATGCTTGTGGTATTCATACAAGGACACATAACTGGGTAGTGTTAACCTTAGACTTAGAGGTGAAAGTAAACTGAGTTATCTGCGAGTTCCTTTGGTTGAAACTAATTTGGCTCAGTTCCTTAAGGTTCTGTAAGGCGATGCTTGTGGTATTCATACATGGACACATAACTGGGTAGTGTTAACCTTAGACTTAGTGCAAGTAAACTGAGCTATCTGTGAGTTCCTTTGGTTGAAACTAGTTTGGCTCAGTTCACCATAGATTCTGTATTGATAAATAAAGCCCGAGCAGTATAGGAAAGCTTGTTTAGTAAATTCAACTTGGATGATTGGCTTGTTCAGCTCATGAGCAGTTCAATTATTGATAACTTTTTCATTTGGCTCCATTTCTGTGTTTTTAAATCTTGTTTTTATGTATGGTTTGTATTTTATTTTTTTTACATCATAACCTGCTATTAATTATGAGTGTCAGCGTAAATAACTTAAGTAAATACTTATTCAATAAGTGTTGATCATGTAGGAGTTTATGCATAAATTGTTTACTTACCATAGAAGAGGAAATGAGAGTGAAGTCCACATAAACTCTGTATAAGCTGTTTCTATGAGCCATCTTGTGGAGCTCATACATGGTACACGTGGAAAATAGTAATAGACATATTACAAAATATTTTATAAGCTCTTCCATACACTTATACAAGTGTTTATTCATATCATAATATAAGTTCAAACAAACTCTTCCATACACTTATACATTAAAATTTGTTTGTTTGTATGAGAACAAATGTATAATTTCAGTATATCATATGTGAATATTAGGGCTTAAACTGTTAAACAAACGAGGGGGCTATTTTACTTCAACTCATGATCAGCGTCAAGCTTATTTAACCATATTTGCATAAGGCTCAGCTTGATTACATGGAAACCTATTTAAACTCATTTTCATTATTTAAACCTTTTGGTTTGATCTTGTAGTTATTTTTGACTATATCTTTTCATCTTTGGTTGCTTGCCAGAAGCAATGTGATTTCTGATGCAACTTCTTTTTGTTTAAGGTATATGAGCGTATCAAAGCCCCTCTCTTAACTCAAGTGAGCTCAGGAAGTCCGGAACAGTCTTATGCAATTCTAAGCCACCTGCATCTCTTGGTAATGCGTGCACCATATATATTTTCCTCGGACTACAAACACTTCTATTGCCAGTATAACGAGCCATCATATGTCAAAAAGTTGAAGCTTGAAATGCTGACTGCAGTTGCAAATGAAAGTAACACCTATGAGATAGGTAAGTAACTCCCCCAATGTGCTAGAGAAAAAAGGGGATTTGGAGAGCGAGAAATTGTGACCATTGCATTTTTCCATTTGATGTTTTGATCACTGGTTTGATTCGTTCCCTTTCTTTTTGGTAATGCTTATATAAGAAATTTTTGTGTCCAACTACAGTGACAGAATTATGTGAATATGCTGCAAATGTTGACATCCCAATTGCAAGGGAATCAATTCGGGCTGTTGGAAAGATAGCATTACAGCAGTATGATGTCAATGCTATTGTTGATCGGCTTCTGCAGTTTCTGGAGATGGAAAAGGACTATGTTACATCTGAAGCTCTGGTAAACATGACAAATACTTGCTAGATACCCTGGCATTTTTGCCTAAGAGTAATATTGTACCGCTTCATGTTAATATATGAACGCGTGTTAAAATCATGACATATTGTTTTGACCTGGTAATGGTAGAATAGAGTAACCAGTTCGGAAGTTCATTTTATGCAGGTGCTTGTGAAAGATCTTCTAAGAAAATATCCTCAATGGAGTCAAGATTGTATTGCTGTTGTAGGGAATATCAGTAGCAACAATGTCCAAGAACCTAAGGCTAAGGCAGCTCTCATATGGATGCTGGGGGAATATTCTCAAGACATGCATGATGCTCCGTATGTCTTGGAAAGTCTGGTTGAAAATTGGGACGAGGAGCATTCTGCTGAGGTAGTATACATAACTTTTTGTGATTTGCAGTCTTGTAATGTCCATATTTGAGATTTAGATTTCTGCATTTTAGGCCTTCATGATCCAACTATCCCAAAAATTTAAGCCGTTAATTGAAATCATATGAATGGTTTTATATTATACCTCTAACCGGCTCTTTGGTCATGAATGATAGATAACTTTCTCATTTCTCAGTTGAATTTTAATGTATATACTCTAATTAAAAATAACCTGTTGAGCATGAACATTGTTTAAAAGTTCAAGCCATACTTCAGTTTACAAGACAAGATAAGGTGACTATATTTAGACCGATAACTATTTAGAACATCGCTACAGTATTGGGTTAATGAAAATGTGTCCTAGCAAAATTCTTGTAAAACAATTCAAATATATACTACAAGTAATTATTTTAATGTTGTATAATTTTGAAATTTGAAGAGGGAAGACACTTAAAAACTAAGGCTGATCCCGGCTGTTGATATCAGGAAGTCTCACATTAGCCAGCTCTAGTGCCAGAAGTCGTCCCCTCTGTAATATAAGACGCAATTGTGGCTGGAGCCTTGATATTAGGTGTTAAGTTCCATGGGTCATACTAGACAATAGTTGTTAAGTCCCACAGAGCATTGCTATTAAGTTATCGATTCAAAGTTGTTATATAAGATGCGAGAGAAGTAAGTATGCTGCCGATGACTTACTTGCTATGCAATTTCGGTAATTAACTTCACAATTAAGTTTTTTGTGTTAAACAGTCCTGCTCGAGTGAGTTTGGCAAAATCTTCGAGCTGTGACTTTCACCAGTTCAGTTTGCATTTCCGTCTGCTTTGAGCGGAACCAGCCTAAGATTCAACTCACTGTTTTGATTTTCCTATAATAGAGAATATGCATACATCGTTGACACATCCTTGCAGTTGCTCACCAAATATATATTTTTTAATTTGATAAATAATAGTAGAAGATATTTCATGTCTTTTTCCATAGTTAATTGAAAAATGAGTGTCTTGATGCAGGTTCGCTTGCATCTTCTTACTGCAGTGATGAAGTGTTTCTTTAAGAGACCTCCTGAGACTCAGAAAGCACTGGGAGCTGCACTGGCCGTTGGTCTTGCTGATTTTCACCAGGTTTGAGTTGTTATTTACTACTTACTATTTGAATTGTCAAAACAATGCGATAAGATATTTGTGGATAATAGTAGAAGATATTTATTTGTGTCACAACATTATGTTACATGAGTTTTTGTTGATTGCAGGATGTTCATGATAGGGCCTTATTTTATTACAGGCTTCTACAACACAATGTATCGGTGGCTGAGAGTGTGGTGAACCCTCCAAAACAAGCAGTTTCAGTATTTGCCGATACTCAGAGCAGTGAAGTTAAAGATCGCATATTTGATGAATTTAACAGTTTGTCTGTTGTATACCAAAAGGTAACTAATTTACTGACTTACCCCATTCAGTCTGGATTGATTTTAAACTTGAAGCCATTTCAGGCAAAATTTACTGCAATAATATTTTCCGTTTTATCCATTAAGCACTAACACTGCTGAGGTTAGGTGTGTCCCCATGTCGGTGCCCGACACACGTACGACACGTAATGGACTACTCAGACAAGTGTCCAAATTTTTTGTTTTGTTTTGTTTTGATTCAACACACTTTGGACATTTCTCAGGCATACGGTAATAATTGATACATGTTCTAACAAAGAAAACTTTTAAAAGTAGTATGACAATATTTTATATTTAGGCACATAAAAAATTCTCGTATATGCACGTCTTTTCACATACGCACATATTCTTCTACAACATTAAAGGATGATGATCAATGACGGGGTTGAAGATCCTTAAATTTGATTACATTATTTATAGTTTTTCGGTAGGTGTTGGATAACATATTTTGTGTTTTTTTTTTGTAATAAAACAGATGGCTCAATTTTTCTTGATGAATTATTTTTCCATTTTCAAATTAGA
>Ga0315915_1006527_pt1 | contig 14217 bp, 5 predicted proteins | sample MpolbnodulesMG_FD_207738 | JGI IMG/M metagenome (GOLD analysis project Ga0315915, IMG submission 207738) | Medicago polymorpha root nodule microbial communities from Los Angeles, California, United States - branched nodules | ecosystem: Host-associated > Plants > Roots > Nodule | place: USA... | reverse complement strand
TGTATAGCTAAAGAATATAATTGCTCTTTAATGTATTCAGTTATCTCTAACTATAAATAGAGAGGCTAATGAAACTTATCAATACAATTCAAAATCATTTCATTATATTCTCTATATTTACAAGGTTGTTATTTAACTATATAGTTGGTTTATAGTTATCCCTTCTCCTGTCAGCTATAGTTTTTACTTCAGATATTACTAATGACCTTGCATCATAGCTTACAAATTGTCACATAATCACATATACATGTTATTATAAAAAGAAACACCACTCTGTTGAAATCGAATATTTTAACTGGGGATACATTTACCTTATGTTCTAGGCTTGTAGGCTGCAGCTAATGAAGATATTTGCTATAGAATTTTACCTAACTTTTCCATATTGTTTTCATATATACTCCCAATTATGTGTTCTTTTTCACCGGTTCATCTTATAGCTTCTTCATGCTACGTAGTTATTTGTACCAATATAATTAAGCCATATCATATATATCTACAACAAATTTCAACAATGGAAAACAAAAGTATATGGTAATCAGTAATATGGACATTTGATTGCATTATTCTCATCTGGCTCTCAAGCATGCCGCTTCATTGTAAGCCATGTTTTGTTATTTTTTGGGAAATGTGTTCTTCAAATGTCATACAATTTATGAACGAAATTTCTTGTACTAGTACCAATGCTATGTTAGAAATTGCAAATAGATAATACCAGTACCATTCCTAAGGTTGCTGACTTAATTTTAGTTTCGTCAAATTGATTTTTAAAATAATTAGTTGTATACAGTTTGTACTGGAACCTACCCTAAGGCGCATGCAAATAGAGAAATATACATAAAAACATTCATGAAGTTGATGACATAAAGTGCCCAAATAATTTGGTATCCTATTTGATTTAAAACATACAAAATTCAGCAGAACAAAAAACAGAAAATACATGAAAAAGCATAAACTGAACAACCACACAACTAAACTATAAACCTTTTTCAAAGCTACGGGGGAGTGGGGAGTGATCTATCCGGCACATCTATAATTATAGAGTGATTGAGATGACAACTGGAGCGACATAGAGGACAATTAGGTTTTTTACGAAGCCAAGCTTCAATGCATTCGAGATGGAAACTGTGGGAACAAAGAGGGAGTGTACCAAGATCATTGTCTTTAAACTCACCCAAACAAATAACACAATCACGTGGAGATTCTTCGTTTGCATACTTGGCAGTGTAGATGGAGAAGGGGATGATGTTTCTAACCAACTCGTCTAAGTTGTGGACGACATGTGTTTGCAATTGGTCGTTAGAATAGCGAGGTGCGGTATTCATATCTTCGCACCTTAACAGGATTGTTTGAAGGCGAGTTAGAATCCAGTGGATAAGTGGTACGAGAAACAGCAGAACCAATATTATGATGGGGAAGCAGTGTGAAGAAAATAGGGAGTGATGGTGATAGTGATGCATGTGCGTCTGAGTTGGAGCTGTGGTCGTCATGGGAGGGGAAGAAGAATAGGGAAAGGATCGCATTATGTGTGCAATGTAGTTTGTGTTACCGAGAGAGAGAGAGAGGAGACTATAATTTGTGTCAAAAAAGAAAAGAACCAACCCTTTTTTTTATAGGAACGGGAACTGTAAGATTTTTGGATTCAATCTTATAAAAGATTTGAGCTGTTAATAAATACTCAACGAGATTCGATCATATACAAATTTCGATCTTGATCAATTATATGTCACACTTTCTTTAGAAATTTTGTGAAGAACAATTATTTTATTTTATACAAACAATTTGATTCTGTTAGACTTATCAGAAATAAATATGAATAATAATTTTATTACTACGTACATTTAATATAGAAAATTTGATTTTGTTAGATTTGGTGTTTTTATATATTTTTTTCAAATAATTAATTATATTTAAAATATCCAAAACTAATCAGCAAGTTTTTGTATAGAAAAGTTGTCATGAAATCTCCAAATTGATATGATCAAATTATCTATCAGTTAAAAAGAATTCATATAAAATTTAATAACCGACGGAAGTTTAGTTGAAGGAGTTAAACTTCAATAATATAGTGAATCAACATTCGAATCTCGGTTTAGAGAGGTGATATATTTAATGTTCAATACACCTCAAATATGATTATCCCATGGAAGAAAACCTACAAGAATAAAAAAGAATCTAGTGAAAGAAAACATAAGAATACAAAAAATCTAATAATTTTAATTGAGGTTTTAACGTTAAAATTTAGTAGAAGAGTTAAGCATGCATGCTAAAAGGCATTTTTTGAATTTGGTTTGATTTTATTTCAGTTCCCTGTAATTGAAGATATTTATGACTGTTGCATTGTGTGACAACTATAAAATCAAACAAAATATTGTACTGTGTTACACAAAATCAAACAAAAAGGTAAATTTTAATTTTAAAATGTGAAATCATTTGTTAAATTATCATAATCGATTTTATTTAATATTTTTTTATAAATATATAAAATATCAAATCAAAAGATGATTGTGAGACGAAGAGAAAGGTAATGCATATGTTAAAAAAGGAGTGTGAATCGCCGCAACACTAATAAAGACAACTACAAATGTTAATCGTGGACAATCACAATGGACCAGAGACGGATCTATGAATTTTGATAGGTGGGGGCAAAATAACATACTATTATAAATATTGGATATGAAAGTAAGCTTAAATTACTCTTGATCCCTTAGGTTTCGATTGCGAGTTTGGAGGGGAAGGGGTTGTAAGAAAAGGAAGGAGCAAGTGGAATAAATAGATGACATTGAGAGGGGAAGACTTTCAGGGTTCATTTTTCTTGATAATATAAAATACTCCTCATTTGAGGGAACTTTGAAGGATAGTTTTTTTTTTTTTTTTGGGGGGGGTTGGAGGGTTTACATCAATTCTTCAAATTTAATTTAGGTAGTTATAATATTCTTAAAATAAAAAATCTATTTTTTTGAAGGAAAAATTAAAAATCTATTAATCATAAGCGTTAGTTTTTTCATTCTCTAAAAAATTACTCTTTCAAAAAATGTGAAAGATTTTACAATTTTTCTCTATATTTCCAACCCTCCAAAGCCTTCCCTTCCCCTCCCCTCCCCTCCAAACTCACAAACAAAGCCTTAAGTTATTTTAAGGTATTCATTTGGTCCTTAAGTTTATTTATTTTTCTTTTCGGTTTTCTTACCACTTAAGTTACAAATGTTAGACACTTTGATCACTTAATTTTTTTTGTTTCAATTTAGTGCTTTAACTCATAAATGTTAGTGTCTAATGTTGATAACTTAAGAGACTAAAATACCTTTCCGATTATATTTTAAACAATTATATTGTCTAATATTTATAACTTAAAAACCAAAATAAAATAGAAATTCTTTAAGTGACTAAAGTGTCTAACATTAATAACTTTATTAAATAAAACGATAAAACTTAAACATATATAAACATAAAATACTTTTTTTTTTTTTTAGTTTCAGCTAATATTTTAAAAAAATCACATAGTGGGGGTAATACCATGTTTTATAGTGGAAATATATATATGCATAATCAATAACTACTTAAAAAAAAAATTAAGTAAGTGGAGGCAACTGTCCCCAATAGCCAACACCTGCGTCCGTGCCTGATGGACACATACATGTTAATGCAATATTAACCATCATTAAGGAGTGTGAATCATAAAATTAATACTTCAGTGAAAACCACACGTAAAAAAAAATTGTTACTATCTAACTGAAAGTAATAATATATACATGTATATTAAATCAAAAAATAAAACATTCGGGGTATAATGCAAAGATTTTACTCGCTTAATGGTTAAGAGACTCTAATTTTGATGTTCAAAAGTACCTATCTCGTTAACGAAATTGTATAGCTACTTTTCATACACCCACGACACTCTGTTAATCGTGGGAAGAAAATACAGTCAATTTAGTTGAATAGATTGTCAATTCAATTCACATTGAAAATTGTGATTAATTCGTGTAGTTGAATCTACGATAATTTTGAAGGTAAATTAAATTAACTATTCACTTCACTGAATTAATCAAAATCTTGCACGTCATTAACCAGGTCTCATGTCCGTATACAAAAAATTGATGTCCATGTATTATTACGTCAACTCTCTAATTGGATTAGGATTTATGATACCTTTGCTGACTTTAACTCCATCTCTCTCTCTCTCTCATCTTAACATTTTTACTCATCTAAATAATTTATTTTAATAATCAATCTATCTACAAAATGTACTAAAATCAATATATAAAGTCACTAAATAATAAAGGCACTTAGATGTCTTCTTTTTATTACATTGTAGCAATTGCAATATAGACAATACATCCAAAAGTTGACTTAGATAGACAACATTAGGTTATTAACCTAAAATAAATTGTGAATAAATGGGAGCACGTACGTATAATAACTTATTGGCTTGATACAAATCAACATCTCAACATATATTATTATCTATTCCCGAAGTAGATTTTAGAAGTTATCATCTTATAAGTATCAATCATACAATTAACTTTAGACATTTAATGAATTGGTCTTCAAGTCTATTTTTTATGAACATATATGCTAGAAGATATTCAATATAAATTTCAATTGACAAACGATACTTATCAAATATTTTCTAAAAAAGATTAAAAAAAATAAGCACTTAGTCAAATTTGTTGAGAGGACAATCTCACAAACAACTAATTGTGAGTTGACCATAAACTTACATGTGACCATTAAGTTGATGCATCAATTGATGTCATAAAATATCTAAATGCTCTACATGATCGGTGTATTGATTCACATATATCATCTTATATATACATTCACACATATTGAGATACTCAAATCCTCAAATTTACAACTTTCTTTGAAAAATTAGTAACACACAAAAGTTATTGGATTGAAGAATTTCTTGACTCTTCAATGCATATTCATTCATTTTTTAAGCTATCTTTAGCATCCTAATCAATAAGGAATAACCTAACCGGTCTTGTCAAAGAAATACTTAATATAATTTTTAAACTTTTGGTTTACAATAAAAAAAAACGTGTTTCAATTGTTCTATTTAAATCAATAATGAACAATACAATTTTTCTATCTAAATAAAACTATATAATAAAATACTAACACTTTATTTATCTTGTTCATTATCATACATTTTCAAATACTAAATTGGTGATTCAATTATATTCTTACACTTAAGAAAATAGAATAAAATTCATTAGTCCTTTAATCCATCAAGAACAAAAATAGAAAATAAATTAGAACCTTTACAACGATGGCTCGAAGATAGCGAGCAAGAAGAGCCAGAAGCAGTAGACCAATCTCTACCGTTGCAAGTTGTTACTAGTTTGTTAATAGTTAGTTAGAAGGTTGTTATTTAACTATATAGTTGGTTTATTATAGTTAGCCCTTCTCTAATCAGTTATAGAGTTTACTGCATAGTTTACTAGTGACATGCAAGGGACCTACTACTACTGTTCACCTTGCATATAAGTTTTTTTTTTGTTGAAACAACATAATTTATTCAACATAACCCGACACAAAACGTGCTAAGCTAGAACATAACAACAGAGAAACGGGGAACCTGGAAAGGGTAGCCCAACCGCCCCAAAAAGACACAGCTCCGAGGAATGTTTCTCCACCTCCTCTACACTACACTCCCCTCTTAGGACACTTCCTTGGGCACTACACTACTCGTAAAAGACAATTTTCAATCTACTTAAGGACCAATGCCAAGACACTAACTTGATTTCTTCCACAATGTCGTCAATCTCTTTAAATTGATTATTAAAAATCCTCGCGTTTCTTTCACGGAAAATGACACAAATAGCAGCATGCTAAATCAACCAATATCCCCCTTTGAGTTGCCACGACCTTACTCTGTCAATCCATCGCTCCAAATGTACAAACATATTATTTGGAGTGATGAAATAAAAATTAAGGCAACATAGGACCTTACGCCACCAATGATACCACATCGCAATGCAAGAAAAGATGAGTTGTTCTTTCCACACCACACACAACAAATAGGAACATCCGGATGTAAGGCATTCCGAATTGCAAGGTTATCCCTAGTTGGAATTCAATCAAGGAAAATGGTCCAAAAACACGCCACCACATTGGACGGCGCGATACTCTTCCAAAGGTACTCAAATACCCCTTTCTCCAACCTACCCAACCCACCATCAAGGAGAAACCTCTCCTTTGTAGGATGATCTAACAGAAAAAACACCATCCTCCTCCGGATTCCACCACCAAACATCATCCCCCCACCCCCCAAAAAAAAAACCTTGTAAGCATACTAACAACTCTTCTATTAACCCAACTTCCCAAGTGAAAAGGGGTTCTTGGCCAATGCCGTTCAATGAAATTGGAGACCCGACTCTGAAAGTAAATATAGGCCCCTAGAAGTAAAAAACACAAATGTTTTTAAAGAGGAAAAAAATGTTGTTTTATTTTTTGAGAGTAATTATAATTTTTGTTTCTTTCAAAAAAATTATAACTTTTGTTGTTAGAACTTTGTTATTTCATACCACAAGAATGGGCCAAAAATTGCAAGAAGTGCTGTACAAATTAAGAAGAAAAAAAATAGTTATTTTGTGTTTGTAAATAAGAACAAAAAAAATAATAATTATAGAAGAAAGCCATTCCCCCCTAGGAGTTTAACCTAGGATAAGGAAGGCAAAAACAGGGCCATCTGAACATATGTGAAATCTCTACGCATTACTTGTATATATAGATTTCTAAAATTCATTATATTTAAAAAACAAATATTTTGGGCCCCTAAACTTGGGAGGCCCAGCTCTGTAGAGTTGTTTGCACCTCCAAGGGACGACCCTGTTCTCGGCCATGTTAGCGACCAAGTCATCACACCCCCATCATCTCCCATACCCCTCACACAAGCCTCTTTTTGCTTGGAAATAGAGAAGAGGAAAGGGAATGAATCGCAAAGCGATGAATTTCCGACCCAAATATCCCTCCAAAAACTAGTATTCATACCATTACCAACTAGCACCCTAATCTCCTACCACTAACCCTAATCTCCCACCACTACACACCCATACTTATCAACTAGCACCCTTTTCTACAAAAGTTGCTCATCTTGAATCAATCGCCATCTCCACTTTGCTAATTAAGGGACACAAATTAAACACCCTCAAATATTTTACACCAAAACCTCCATTACTTTTAGGTTTGCACACCTTATTCCACTTCACCCAACATATTTTCCGGCTCCCTCTCGCACCTCCCCAAAGAAATTCCTTTTGAATACGAACAATCATCTTTAGGATCTTCTTAGGAATTCAACACTGAATTGTGCCAACATTGTTTCCCCTAGAATTTCCGTCCTCCTAAACTCACATATTTGTTTCCCCAAGAATTTAATCTATTCTTCAATTGTGCTAACATTGGCACCCAAGTAGCAACCTTACTTGAGTTAGCTCCCTAAACTTAAACGATAAAAAACCTTACATACAATTCTAGAATCCACACGCCATTGCCATAAGCACCGTTGAAACATTAACACCAATCAAGGAAATCTTATTGAAACTTACTTTAAGCCCCGACAATATTTCAAATCCTCTCAACAAAGCCTTCAAAATCCAAAGATTTTGAGTTGTCGTTTTCCCAATACAAAGAGCATAATACACATATTGAAGATGTGATATTAATGTGCCTCCACTTTTTATCTCAAAGCCTTTGAACAAGTTCATTTCAACCACATTATGCCATTAAAACCTTCGGCCACAAAAATGGTGCCAGCGGATCCCCTTGCGTTAGACCCCTTTGAACACTAATCTCCACATCGGGACTTCCATTTTAAAAAAAGTGACATATTACCTCCAAAAATACACGTCCTCATCCAAGCCACCCACTTCTCACACGACCCCAAATTTCTCATCATATACTCAAAAAATCCCCAATCAATGGAATCGTAGGCTTTCTCAAAATCTACTTTGAAAATCAAACATTCTCACTTCGACCTCTTAGCAAAATCAACAACTTAATTCACAATCAACACTTCATCCACCAAGTGTCTTCCTTTCAAAAAAGCCGATTGTGACATAGAGATAATTGAGTTCATAATATTGGATAATCATGATGCCAAGCCTTAGAGACCGATTTATATAAACTCCCCAATAAAGAAATGGGTCGATAATCCTTCAACAATAAAGGATTATTAACCTTGGGAATTAACATAACAAAGAACGATAAAAAAAAACTTTGGTAGTATCTCATTGGCACGAAATTTATGAAACATAATACGAATCTTGTGCTTCATATATAAGGTACCAAAACTCCTTGAAAAAGGAAAATTAAAGCCATCCAAACCCAGAATTTTATGACCATCACTATTCTTCACCATTATTTCAATCTCCACCAACGAGGAAGGAGCCACCAAAGATTTATTATCATCAATGGAAATAGACATAAACTGAACTCCATCCAAGGTTGGCCGCGCCCATGGGATATCTTCCACTTGATTCTTGAAATATTTGACTATCGTCTGCCTTACCTCAATAGGCGAATCCACCCAAAGACCCACCACTTTGAGCGCTTTAAGACAATCCGACTTGACCTTGCCTTCACACAATTATAAAAATATTTTGAATTCATGTCTCCCTCTTTCAACCATTTTGTCATTTTGATCTTGATCTTTGAAACATCATTGAATCTTTACATTTAAATAATCTCTACAACTCCGCAAACTTACACTTTCTAATTTCTTCTTCCTCATTAGTCAACATTCCAACCTCGTAGATCCGCAATATCTTCCACCAACTTTAACGTTTTTGCATTCATATCCTCATACTCTTCTTTATGCCAAACTCTTAGCTCTTCTTTTAGCAATTTGAGCTTAGATTTCAACACAACTCATCCACCCTGTTAGATTTTGTGACCTCCACATCTCTTCTACAAACTTTTTGAACTTCCGGTTTTCCAATCAAAGATTATTAAAACGGAAATATTTCGGACCCCAATCACAATCACCCACCTAAGCACCAACGGTCAATGGTCCGTAATATCTCTACAAAGAACCCACAATACCACATGTCAACCCATTCGTTCGAAACAAACACTCCACCAATGCGGCTCATTGCACGTCGATTTGAATGGTACCAAGTAAACCTCCACCCAAGGGGATTTACATCCTCCAACTCCACGTCACGCAAAAAATTATTAAAAATATTCATTTCCAATTCTTGTCTCAAAGACACCTCCACAATATGTTACTAATTGTCACATATATGTTACTATAAATAAAATCATTCTGTTGAAATCGAATATTTTAACTGAGGATACGTTTTCCTTATATTCTAGGCTTGTAGGTTGTAGCTAATGATTATATATTTGCTAAAGAATATTTTACCTAACTTTTCACATATACTCCCAATTGTGTTCCTTTTCTCCCCTTCATCTTATAGCTTCTTCATCCTATGTAGTTTGTACTAATATGATTAAGCCATATCATATATATCTACAACAAATTTCAACATTAGAAAACAAAAGTATATGGTAATCCGTAATATGGACATTTGATTTTATTAGTCTCCTCTGGCTCTGAAGTACGCCACTTAAGCTATGTTCTGTTATCTCTTTGGGGTAATTATGTGTACTTCAATTCAATGTCATAAAATTTATGTATGAATTTTCTTCTACTAGTACTAAGGCTATGTTTTTTTTTTGACAGATACTAATGCTATGTTAGAAATTAGATATACATAATGTCTGCAATTTCAGTTTCAGTTTCTTCATAGTGATTTTTAAAATAGTTGTATACAGTTTGTATTGGTACTGATCCTAAGGAAGTTACACTTGCTTGATCACAAGCCTAAATAAACTTTATTTAAAAACTCACACATAAATAATAAATAAAAAAAAGTATGTACAAAAGAAAAGAAAATTAAATAATATATATTTTTTAAATAATTAAATTATACATATTTTATGAGTGTGTTGCTAAATGAATTTTATTTGGGGTTATGACAAGTATTTGAGCTTGGCCCATAAACATAATTCGGTTGGTTGGAATATTGCGATATGTAAGGGCCAAATTTTGAACCTCAATTATCCACATTCATCCTAAGACTACTTGACGAAAAAAAGTATAGAAAAAAACACTCTTGAATTGTTGGTATGTTGGAATTCTAAATTTCATTATGAAAACGAATTTCCAGCCATCAAATTTATTAATGAGTGCGGGTTGCTCCCTTTAAGATGTTTATCAACCACGATATCGCCAATATAAAACAACCCAGTTACAACCGTCTTTGAGTCCAACTATAATGTATGATCCATTCTAGAAATACACCTTTAATAATATGATAATATATATGACCACTCGAATGAATGTGGAATTGTAACCGGTCTAATATGATATTAAGAACTAAAGGGACATACAAGAAGTGGAGAAATGACTTGAAAATTCATCGAGCTAGAAAAGAGAAAGAATTCTTGATAACTCAGTAAAATTGTTCAAAGTCCTTTATATATAGATAAATAGACTCCACAACCGACTTGAGGATTGGGAGGAGGAAGGCTCAAGCATGGATACGTTCAAGTCAAAAATGGAATTACAAGATTTTTAAAACCGTCCAGTTAAATGGATAGGGACCAAGGAGTGTTTTGTAGAACCGACTCAATTTGTTAGGGAGAAAAACTTGGGCCAAAAGATACACACATATATTTTTTAGTAATTTTATTTTTCTTTTTCGGGATACTAAAAATAGATACCACTATTAGTTGCTGTTGATATTTCATCTTAGAATTTCCACTATTTTCACCGGAGAAAAGATGGACACGTCTTTTCGTTCTTTTTATTGGGTTAACGCATGTAGATTACCAATGATATTATATATATATATATATATATATATATATATATATATATAGATATTTGTGACTTTCAAATATAACAAACTTAACAAATCATATTTATCTTTTTTAATAACAACAATAATATAACAAATATAATAAAAATTCTTATCTTTTTTAATAACACCAACAATATAACATTATAATAGAAAAATTTGTTTAAGGGTATTATAATTATAATAACAAAAAAGTCAGCTCAACATCCTTCCAAAAAGGACTATTTTATTTATATATACTAATTCAAAGTCTAAAAGAGTTGTTCACATTTTCCCAACAAGGTTCCAACATGAAGTTGTTAATATAAAGAGAAGAGATGACAAGTAAACCCAAATAATTGTCCAATAAATTTGTAACTGATCCTAAACATTAAAAATTCTAATTCAACAGAACTGAAAGATACAAAAAAAAATGAAAAAAAGTATAAACTAGACTACCTATAAAGCATTAATAACTTATAACATAACTAAACCCTAAGCCTTTTCTAAGCTACTGGGGAGTGGGGAGTGACCTCTCTGTCACATCTATAATCATGGAGAGATTGAGAGGACAGCTAGAGCGACACAAAGGACATTTAGCGTTTCTACGAAGCCAAGCCTCAATGCAATCGGGATGAAAAGTGTGAGAACAAAGAGAGAGTGTACCAAGGCGATCATTGTCTTCAAATTCATCTAAACAAATGATACACTCACGCGTAGATTCTTCTTGTGCATATTCAGCAGTGTAGATGGAAACGAGGATGGTGTTTATAACTGACTCGTCTGAGTTGCGTGCGGCGTGTGTCTGCCCGGCCACGACGTGCGTCTGCCCGTCAAAATAAAAAACGAGGAAATACAACACAACCGATGCTATGAGAACCATGGCAAAATAATAGAAAGGACTCATCACTAATGAAGATGGGGGGTGAGGGTGATGCATGTGCGGCTGAGTTGGAGCTATGGTGTCATGGGAGGAAAGAAGCAAAAACAGGGAAAGGATCGATATATATATATGCTATTTAATTTGTGTTACTAAGAAAGAGTTTGTTGGTTTAGATTTTGAAGAACCTACCCTTTTTCTTATCAAAAAAGAAAACAACCTACCCTTTTTTAAATGAACGGGGGACTTATCAATTTTTTTAGGGAAAATACACTCATCTCCCCTCAAATATGGGTAAATAATACAAATAAGGATAATAAAGTAACGAAACAATAATGATGTAATCGATAACAACACAACGTAGACGATAGAATAATGGATTACTCACGGTTCACGCTAGAGGAAGTCTCAAGCAGCGGTTGGTGGCAACGAAGAAGCAGTAGGATTGGAAGAGTGGTTTTTACAGGAAATAACAAATAAGAGCGATGGATAACCTAATAACAAAAGTTGTTACAAATAATATAACCTAATAATAATAAAAGTTGTTACAAATAATATAACCTAATAATAATAATAATAATAATAATAATAATAATAATAATAATAATAATAATGAAAGTTGTTACAAAGATAATATTGAGATTTTAAATTAATTTAAGAATATTTTTTGCAGTGCAATAAAATTTTAAAAAATAATCTCTCCTCCCTCCTAAAACTCCAATCATGGCTATCACTTGTGAGTTGCCATTGTTGCAGGCTTGCAAAACGCAAGCCTAAGATGTTACCGGCGTTAACTTTCTCTTGATGTTAAAAAAATGAGCTATGCGATTTGTCTCGAGAAAAGACATCCCGAATTTTTCATGAATTATTTTCAGCCGTTGGATTGTCCGCTGCATTGAAATCATGGATGCTATAACTTTTTTGCTATAAGTAAAGTAGTTGATAGGATTTTGGCAAGTGTACCAAAATTATTGAAGTAATACTAAAGATCGTATTCATGAGGATCGTTGTTAACTTCTACTTAGCAATTTCATTATCAAAATAATGTATTAAATTTCAGGTTGCCCTAGACAATCGAGTTGGTATTTGTAACATAATCTGTGTAAAGACGGTAAAAGTTGCTTTTAGAAATTAATGAGAAAAATATGGTTAAGACCTTCAAATCCTCTAATGTTCTTCTACGGTAATTTGCACCCTAATTCAATCAATGTTCATCTAATTTAACGACAGATTAACAAGATAATTCTACTCGATCTCTTGACCTAGAATTCTCCCATGAGTGACAATCACTTAATCTCTTAAGTAAATTCGAGACTCTTGGAGGTTTTAACAGTCCATTAATACATGAGTCATAGCCTAATAATTTTCTATCTCTAACTTAATTACTTATGTTAAACCTATTACCTAGATCAGAGTCAAAAACCAGGGTTAGTGGTCATTCAAGTTCTAAGATCAATTTGCACATTCATGATGCTAGTGCTAGTAGTCAATAATAAACATACAAACAACATTAAACACAAGGTAATATGAATTAAACTAGACTTTCATTAATATTCAAGGGAGTTCATACGAATTAGGTTTTCATAGAGTTACATCAGATTCATCTAAGTCTCAACCACAAGGAGATTAGTTACTCATAGCTAAAGTACAAGATAACTAATGCAAAAGTAAAGATTCATACATGTATTGGATAACTGACTATGAGTTTTGATAGTCTCCCACCAGATCTTCAATGCTTCAGCTTCAAAATATGCCTTTTCTCTCTAAAATTTCGAGCCCTTTCAGAAAATTTGTGTTCCTTATATAGCCACGTGTAAAATCGGCCACCGAAGGTGTAAAATCGGCCATCAAAATCTCAATAAATCAAAATATGTGTTCCCCGCTCCTGGGAAATCGGCGCCCGATTTGTGGAAATTGACGGCCGAAAATTGCCGAAACAAAATGGTCTTCCTGGCCTTTAAATCGACGCCCGATTTGTGCTTCCTGAGATTTTCAATTATATGTTCTTTTTGGCTTTTAGCTCCCAAGATTACAATGAGTTTCACATTAAAAATACATAAAAAATGACAATAAAGAGAGATGATAGAGTGTCATCAGTAGTTATGCTATTTGTAGCGAAGCAATTTGTCCCGAATGTATCACGAATAACGTAGATATGTGTCTTGTTAACAAGTGATAACTTTCTTCTAAGAAAAGTGCTCTTTAATGTTAAAGATTAAAAAATGGAAACAATCGATAACTTTCATGTAAAAAAAGTTGTTTTTTGATGTTTCAATATGTTGAATACACAAACCCAAAAAGAAAATTTAGGCAAGGTATTGGATTGAGATTTTAAAAGACTATTTTGACAAACAAAATCCTGAAGATTTTAAAAGATTTTGTGAGATTATGTTGATTTTGTTGGATTTTAAAAGACTTTTTTTAATGACTTTTTACAATCAGGATTTTGAACACATGATTTTAATGGATTTATGATACAGATTTTAA
>Ga0315915_1006526_pt1 | contig 14217 bp, 9 predicted proteins | sample MpolbnodulesMG_FD_207738 | JGI IMG/M metagenome (GOLD analysis project Ga0315915, IMG submission 207738) | Medicago polymorpha root nodule microbial communities from Los Angeles, California, United States - branched nodules | ecosystem: Host-associated > Plants > Roots > Nodule | place: USA... | reverse complement strand
TGGAGGAAGAATTGAGTCTTTCCTTCAGAGACATAATCTTGGAGTGAGAGCGATTGGAAAATGCACGTTGTAGTGCAAGCCATGCATCGCGGGAGGTGTCTGATGCAGCCATGACAGCACGGACTTCAGCATCACACGATCCAAGAAGTGCAAGATACATCAGTTTATCTTGACGAATCCAAAAGGAATATGAAGGATTTGCGTTACCATCTGGAATGGTTGGTGATGGACAGGGTGTGTCACCACTGATATACCCCTCCAAGTCTCTTGCAATAAGAAGAGAGTTAAGCTGCTTGTACCATGCTGAATAGTTTGATGAGGTCAATTTTATAGGAAGGTGGGTAGCAGTATTGAATTCAACCAAGTCTTTTGGATTAGTACTGATCACAGATGAGAGGGTTTCAGAGTTTGAGGTAGACATGGGATCGATTTGCTGTTAAGCGAATTAGAAGGCTGATATCATATAGAGAGAAAGGCTAATGAATGAAAATGTTTCAGTTCATTGATTTTCTGAATCAGAATACAACAGTATAAATAGATACATTTGTTGAGAATAAAACTAGAGTTTGTTACATCATAGAAAACTAATTAGGAGAATTATTCTCTAGTGTAACTGACTAGGAGATTAGTACTCCAACACTTATCATGTAAGTGCTTAAATATAAACGATTTCTATAACAAAAGATAAAAACAAGTTAAATTATTTTCATATAAGCTAGAAGCAATTTTTATAAGCTATTCTAGCGAGCTTATGGATATCTCATAAGCTCTGTCCAACAATCCTTTTTTGTTTTGTTTTTGAAGAAGCTAAATTAGCCCACCCTAATTAGCATTGGAGAGGATCGAACTTGAGACCTTGAGTAGGAGCATTCCTAAATTCCAAGTCAATACCACCAAGCCAACCCAAGTGGGTTTGCCCAACGATCTTAAAAGTAAAATTGAAGCATTTTCCATACTAATTCAAGTATGCTATAAACTAAAATTTTTGAGAAATACTAATGCTACTCTTGATCAATAATCTTTAAGTAATTTACACTCTAGAGTAATTCCTTCATGTAATTGTGTTGCAGACTTTGAAATCAGAGAAATTGTTGTAGCTCCATATGAAGCACATGCTCAGTGTCCAAGCTCGAAACCAAAAAGGGCGGTGTTGCAGTAGTGATCACAGAAGATAGTGATATATTATATGGCTGGCTGTCCAGCTGTAAGATCTTCTCCGAAACTATGATTTTGTGCGTCGAGGTTTACTATGTTAACATTCAATTTCATAGGAGTCACATGTTTTGGGTTCTGAATCGCTTTTTTCCTGCATTTATGTTGATAGGTGATGGGTGAAGGTTTTGCAACTCGAGAGTTTACCTCAACTCATTTTGCTAAGGTAAACTCGACTCGTACCCTCGACTCGAGAACTCGTACGAGTTTACCTAAAATCAAAATTATATAAAATTTTATTATATGCATGACATATATAAGCTAATATAATATTGTAAATAGGTCAATATTGCCAAATGTGATTTGATTACAAATGCAAATTATATCAAACTACCACGTTATACTGAACTTAACATCAAAATACAAAAATTAACGCAAAAAATCATAAGTTTCATAAGTCTCTAAGTTTAAGTCATTCAAAAAACCATCCAAAAAAGCAAGTTTCACAAGTTCCTAAAGTTGTTAATAAAACTATCTAAAAAATAAACTAGTCAATTTCTTCAAAAGGTCAACAAACACCACCACCGCAACCCTAACCGGCGTCGCAATCATCGGCGTCAAAATCTGAATTTCCACCATTGGAATCGCAACCCTAACTGGTATGTGATCCCCTGTTCATGGTTTGAGAACGCAGAGAAAAAAAAAACGTTTCATTTCAGAAACAACGTGTTATTGTAAAAGTAATTATTCAGTAAATGTTTCAGTCTTTGGGCTTGTAGAAAAGAAATCGGGTTTTGAAAAAAATGAGCCAAAAAAAGGGCCAATTTTATTTTTATTGTTTTAGATGTAAACTCGTAAAACTCGGTCGAGTTTACACGAGTTTACCGAGTGTTAACTCGGTCAAATTCGTCAAACCTTCCGATTTTATCAGAAACCGAGTCTACCTTAGAGTTAACACGATTTTAGTGCTAAACACGTAAACTCGGAAAGTTAACACTCGATTTACGGAAGATTGGACGGGTGTATGGAGCTTTTATGTAACGAATATGTTTCATTCTTTTTCCCAAAATTGTTCTTCCTTTCCCTTTAATAAAGCTGGTCATACTCTATTAAGTTCAACCTTCAAGTTTTTAGGCATCTTAAAAAAATTAACTGATTTTATATAAACACATGTTGATATGTATCAGCCAGATCTATTGAGCAAAATTCTGGACACGGTTTGGTTGTGTTTTGAGAATTAACAATTAAAACAAAGGTTTCGTTGAATTTAAAACAAAAGTTATTGTCATCTTGTGGGGATAGTAATCACAATCACCTTCTCCCACTTTGTCACAATCATCTTCTCTATAGGGTGCGCAAGATGAATGACAAACCTTTTCCTCCGTCTCCCTCCATCTTGTTGTACCACATGTTTATAATTAGGTGTCTAATATTATGTTGTAATAAGCATTATTTTAAGGTAAAGTAATTGTGAATTCTTGATCAAACAACAAAATGTGTTGAATTATTAAATTTCATTGTTAATTTATATTATTTCTTTAATTTATGTCATTTTAATGAAAAGTCCGAGTAAATCAAGTTCGAATATTATATCCAAAAACGTCAAATGCACTTTGGGTTATAAAATCCAAACAGAGTAAAAATGTAAATTTAGAGGGCGTACAAAAAATGCAGAGGGTAAGAAAAGAAAATATCATGAAAATTTATGGGTTAATAATGGATCGTCTATCCTGACCCATTATGTGTGTAAAACATCATTGGACATGCAACAACATTAAAAATCTCTTAGATTGTGTTAAGTATGCAATTTACTCCACTCTTAAATGTTGAAACAATTTTCTTGATCGCTCGATCGTTGCGTTTGAGAAGATGACGGATCCTCCAACAATTGTAAAGGTTAGCAATCACATACCTGATGACTTCAAATTCTCCATTCTTTCAAAACTTCCTATTAAATCTTTGGTTCGATTTAGATGCGTACGTAAATCATGGTCTCTTTTATTCAAAAACCTTTATTTCATGAACATGTACCGCAACAATTTCATATCCAATAATAATTTTTCTTATGTCGATCATTCATGTCTCACATTAGACTTAGAGGAGCCAATCTACGAACTCCGTGATGCCTTGTATTCGCGTTCTGGTGAGAGGTTTGAGAATAAAGTCAAATTAGATTGGCCACCTCCGTTTCACGAAGATGACCAAGGTATTAGATTGTTGGGTTATACTGCCGCAAACGACACTCTTTGCTTATACCAAGGATTTAAAATTCCAAAAGTTGTATTTTGGAACCTAACTACTAAGGAATTTAAGGTCCTTCCTTCGAGTCCCCTTGAGTTCACGCCACCTTCTTATGAAACTGTTTTTATTAGCATTCATGGATTTGGTTATGATCCTATTAGCGATGACCATAAGGTGATTCGACATGCAGCGCATATTCTGAGTTTTACTGACTCTGAAGGTTGTTATTTCCCACCACACGACTCCTTGTGGGAGGTATATAGCTTAAGAAGTAATTCTTGGAGAAAACTTGATGTAGATATGCCTACTGGTTATCTTACTTCAGGTTCCCGAGTGTACAAGAATGGAGTGTGTCATTGGTGGGATGAACGTGAAGCTTGTTTGGTGTCATTTGACTTGAGCAGAGATGTGTTCTTTAGAACATCCCTACCCTTATATGTGGATGATGATTATGATTTTGATTTAGTTGATAGACGCTTTATGGTGTTAAATGGGTCCGTTGCTTGTATCTCAACCTATGAAACAAGCAATGTAAATACACCAACTGCATTTAACGTGTCACTTTTGGGTGAACTTGGTGTGAAAGAATCATGGACTAAACTTTTTGTGTATGGTCCGTTGCCTTGTATTGACCATCCTATTGGAGCAGGAAACAAAGGCGATATATTCTTTAGATCAAAAGAGGATGAACTTGTTAGGTTTGATATGAGTACCCAAATGATTGAGAAGCTTGGTATTAAACATGTCCTTTATATTGAAATACTCCTTTATAAGGAAGTCCTTCTCCCGATCGGAGGACAAAAAAATGTATGACTGTGGTTATTAGGATTTCACCTTGTATATATAAAGTGTATGAGCTTCTGTAAGAGATATTGTCACTGATTCAATTGGTGATTCCGACAAATTCATCATTAGATAAAAGCCGGTGGAAATTAAACAATGATGTAATGTTCTGAATCAAATCGTTCGCCAAAGCGTGGTGGGAGTGTGGAGGGGGACTAGGTCCCCCAAGGACTGAACTACTCTTGTGATTTATTATTGGTGACAAATTCTGGTGGTTAGTGGATTTGTTTGCGGCAATGAGTAGATGGAATGATGATGGAGTCAAGATCGGTTATGTGTTGGTATTACTTTTGTATATTTGCAGATTATCTTGTATTTTTCTGCTATGCTAGTGGCTATTTACGGTTTGGCACAATATAAGGTGTAGTATATGCAATCAAGGTGTGTATCTTGGCTGCCTGATGGTGTATGTACAGATAGAAAATGCTGAATAGATTATTGGCTGTTGGGTGGAAATTGAGGCTACCCGTGTGTGTAGTAGCATTTGGAGCACACTGCTAGTCTTGATAAGGACTAACTTGAAGGTGAAGCTACTATTCCGGATACTTTTCTGCTGCCTCGGAATCCTTGTTTTTTTCTTCATTTATGTTGATATGTGATGGGTAATATTGGTGTTAGTGGCGGAGCTGCAGAACTGTCTGAATTCAGGCCGGTTTTTTCAGGTTTTGTTAAGTGTTTGTGCAGGGTTTCTTTTGTGGTTGTGCAGGTGTATCAGTAGTGAAAATGAACCGCTTGCTGTAGAATGCATTGTCAGCTCATATTATCAATGAGAGGTGTATCGATCAGTGATCGTAGATGGTGTCTCCTTCTGCTGCCAATTCTGTGGGTCTGTATGTATTCAAGCCATCAAGGTCTCTGCGAAATGTTGATGGGATGAATGCTTACTAGTGAGTAAATTGTGCATAAGACATTGTTGAGTTCTGAGTGTTACTGCTAGGTGCCTTGAATATTAGCATTGGTTTCATGACAAATAGTTGGTAGTTTGGTTATGTGTAGAATTGGTTTCGTGCTAAATAATCGGTTTTGCTGTTCAAACTCTTCTTTCTTTTGAAATTTCACAGAACAACTGCAGTGAACATCCGGAAACAGTCACTAAATACACTTCCAGCAATTGTCATAACAGTCGCGAAATGACTCAACAACGGTGGATTCCACGGAGGAAAAGAACCACCACCAGTTGTATGTACGGCTGTCTAGTGAGCTGATAGTTAATCGATTAATTATGTGCATTTTTTCAAATATGATCTGAATTGTGGGCACCTTTTTGTCGCTCAAAATCTTCACATTTGGTTTATTATCTTCGTGTACTCGATGATTTTAAATTATTTGAATCAATTCAAACTAATAATCATGTGAATCACTAGAAAATCGCCCCATTTGAATAGGTTAATAGCTTCTCCTTTGATTCGACTTATTTTATGTGGTTTGGCTAATCGAGGTTTGAGTATCAATAACTTGACTCACAGGATAACTTGATTGTTTGTTTTAATGGGCAAACACTTAATTATGTTTTGGTGTAAACAAGTGCATATAGTGTAATTTAAAACAACCAATTTACCATCCATATATCTATATTTTTTTTTAAAAATGTAATGTAAAACTATCAATATCAAGTCAGACTTATACAGCCAGATTTTGAAGCTCACAAGTAATATATTTTTTGAACAATGAAATATATGATGTTATGAACTGAGTCGAGTCCCATCCAAGTTGATCTTCACTCTCTAGGTTCGCGTCATTAGTTGGGTGGATGATGTGCAATATAATTGGTGCCATATATGTTGAACGACCCAACTAGAAAAGAATCTCTAAACATTGATTTGAACCCAATAGAATAGACGATTTTTTCTTTCTCTTCATGGCAATAATACATGCACAAGGTAACTCGTGCGTTGTCTTTTGCACACAACCACAATTTTATTTAGCAAAGTCGAATGTCCTGGAGCGTGTTAATTCGTCATCGATAAAATCCAATGCGGCTCTAGATACATAACCCTCCAACCCAGAGAACAAAAAGTGTCTTTTGTAATTGTGTTCTAAGACACCAACAAATTATGTCATTTTGATAGAGGTGACACCAACAATCTCAAATAACGACATTCGGTAGAAATTGGTTTTGTAAGTGGAGTCCATGACCAAAACGGTCGGAAAAGTGTTAAGCATATTAATTGATTCCGGATGAGCAAAAAATATGTCTTCAAGAGTGGTTTCCTCACTATTTGCTCTTGTAAAATAGATGTATTTACACTCCTCCAACTTTGAAATAAAGTATTGCAACTCCGTCTTGTTACCTCTTATCCCTTACGCCATCTAGTTCGCGTATTGTACACTTGTTTGATGGTCGTCAAACTTTCTTTGTTTTTTCCCTTCAAATTCGTGAGAATATTCCTAGGCAATGCCAAACTTTTTGTCATGTCAATAACTCTTTTCTTCTCTTCCTCTTTTATTCTACACGCAAGAAGGTGGCCGACTAAATTTGGTGTCAACTCATGGTTGTGAATTCCATTAAGCATTGCAACACACCAATCATTTGCATCCTTATTAAAGAAATCACGCAACCTAAACAGACATTCACATTTCCTTGAGCTCGTGCCTTCAAGGTTCGGTTTCTTCTTCGTCTTTCGTGGTTTGTATTCATCATTCCTTTCACATTGCATCGTCTTTTTAAACTAGATTTATCTATAGATATAGTAAATTCAGCCCTTGCCGCTTGTTGACGAACCCAACCAAGCAAATCATCTCGCTCTCGCCATCTTTCATTTGTTAGAAAAAAATGAGGCGGTGTCTACTTTATAACCGCGAACCTTGGCAACTCTGGTAAGTACCAGTTTACGATTTTCTTCAATGTGAGCTTGAAAGAGAATTTTGACTTTCAACTTCACATTAACGGTTGGTTTGACATCGCCAGAAGTTTCAATTATTGTCAGTTTCGGCTTAACGACATCATTCGCCACATTTTCAACCATCACTTTGTATATTGAATAACAAAATAACAAGGAAATATAATATAAATAACTTTTGCAATAAGCTAACAAAGAAAAAAAAAATTGACACAAAACTTGAAAACAGGGCATTACACATGCGTGACTTAAGTCACGCGGGGTTTACACATGTGTGAGTTAACTCACGTTGGCTAGCGTGAGTTAACTCACGTTCAGTCTGCTTCCAGAACTGACGAACCAAGCTTAAAAACCAGCAAAATCAAATGAGTTAAGATGATACATTACCTGATTTTTTATGCTTGATGAACGTAGAAACTTGCTTCATGATGATTTGCAATGAAGATTTTGATAAAAGAAAATCTCACCTCTTAGGTTTTTGGAGGTGGAGAGGGAAAGAAAATGATATCTAGAAGTTGAGACGGATGAGTTTTGTACGAAAATAGTATAACCCCTAACACTGAAAGTGGGGTACTTTCGTCTATTCAGTTGAGAGTGAGTGTTAATGGATGGGAGAAGAGCAATATTCATCTTCTATAGAAGGTGAGGCGAGGCCTACATTGGGGTAAAAGGTGTTTGTCAACCACAGGTTTTTCACCGTTAAAATAAAATATAGAAAGGAAATCGGATACAAACACAAAGAAATCATTTGTTGAAACAATTAACCAAACTCTATTGATTTTATTATCGAAAACGTTAAACTGTGTTTGGCTTGCAGTTTTGTAAACCGTTTGAGAAAATGGAGAAATTGAAATCGACGGTTCCTTTGACAGCTAAAAAGGTTAGCAACCACATACCTGATGATTTTACATTCTCCATTCTATCGAAATTGCCTCTTAAATCTTTGATTCGATTTAAATGTGTACGTAAATCATGGTCTCTCTTATTCGAAAACCCTTATTTCATGAACATGTACCGCGTCAATTTTGCATCTAATAAGAATTACTCTTATGTGGATAATTCATGTCTCGCCTTAGATTCACTTGAGACAGATATACTACGTCAGGCAATGTTTTCTCTATATGGGGAGAAATTCGAGAATAAGGTCAAATTAGATTGGCCACCTCCAATTCAAGATAATGAAGGTTTATATATATTGGATTCTATTGCTGATGGCACTATTTGTTTCTACCAAGGTTTGGCATTACCGAAAATTACAATTTGGAACGTAACTACCAAGGAATTCAAGGTCCTTCCTCCTAGTCCTCTCGAGTCCCCGCCACCTTCTTATGAAAGGGTTATGTTTTCACTTCATGGATTTGGCTATGACCATGTTAGAAATGACCTTAAGGTAATTCGACATGCAGCCCATTGTATGCCTCTAACTGATTTTGAAAATGAAACTTGTATCTCATTACCACCACACGACTCCATATGGGAGGTATATAGCTTAAGAAGTAACTCATGGGAGAAACTTGATGTAGATATACCTACCGGCTATTATCCTTCAGGTATCGGAATACACACAAATGGGGTGTGTCATTGGTGGGATGGATTTGATGATTGCATGGTGTCATTTGACTTGACCAGCGATATATTCTTTAGAACACCCCTACCCTCATATGTGCATGATTATTTTGGTTTTGTATTGGTGGATAGACGATTGGTGACGTTAAATGGATCCGTTGCTTTTATCTCAAGCTATGAAAATAAGTCAACAAGTTTTCACATATCAATTTTAGGTGAACTCGGTGTGAAAGAATCATGGACTAAACTCTTTGTTGTTGGACCATTAGATTGTGTTGACTATCCTATTGGAGGAGGGAATAAAGGTGATATATTCTTTATATCAAATGATGGAGAACTGGTTCGGTTTGATTTGAGTAAACAAATGATTGAGAATTATTGTATTCAAGATGCATTTTGTATTACGATACTCCTTCATAAGGAAGTCCTTCTTCCGGTCGGAGGAATAAAAAGTGTCAAAGCGGACGACACTGATTATTAGAATTTTACCTTGTATACAGAGTGGCTTGTCGGTAGCATATCAAAATTATTATCATGTAGGTAGCAAATTTAGAAACTGATTGTGAATACGAACTTTGCTTCATCAACTTTATTTTATGGTTTGCGGAGATCTGATGTAATGCATCTTAAATCTGCATTGCAGTGTGCAAACTAAATGTCATCCTATTGCCTCTGATGTGGTTCTGATATCTTATGTGTTATGAAAATATGGTGTGGCATGGCTGAAATGCACTTTGTATGATGGTGATGCTTCAAAGATTTTGTGGGCTAGTTATTTACAACAGGTGTTGCTAATTTCATGATTTTGTTGTATAAACAGCGGATCAGAATCTATTTTTGAGTAGATGAATGTGATTGAAGGCTCGTAGTTCTGCAGGTAGTGTCGTGTGACGGTGCAAGATGAATGTGTTTTTTCTGGTGTTATGCTGCAATTTTTACAGTACAATTCAGGTGTTCCTGATGTTGTGTCGCTGTCATGGTGTCGAAATCCTTCCATGTTGAAGGTTACTCCTTTCGTTTTAGTCCTAGAAAGTTTGGTCTTTGCATTGTTTTGTTTTTAGGTCTCATTTTACTAGAAGGGCACTTGAAGATAGTTTTTCATATATTTGTTATCATGCTTGCTAATGGTTCTCTTCTGTAGTTGGGATTTATATATAGTTTTTCATCACATGGCATATAGCTATATCAGTTCTATAGTTGTGTCATATTCGCATTAATTTGAACAAACTGTTATTTTCTACGATCCGGAATTGACAACACTGGATGCAACTAATGTAGGATGGACAGGTTTAGAATCTTGAGCATGCTGGAAGACTCGTGAAAAACTACTAGCTTAAAAATGATGACAGAATACAACAAATCAAGGACACGGTCCCAAATAATTCAGGGTTTCGTCAAGTGACTCGAGAAATTTTATGTAGTGATATCATATCAACACAAATATTTCAGAAGAAAACATAATCATTGGAGCTAATAATAAAAACCAGAAATAGTTCTAATATATTAGTACATTTGAGCGTGCTGAAAGCATATTAATTGAAGGATTTGGCATAACCTCTATAATTTTAGAAGCAATGAATCTTCTATTCAAATTGAATTCACTTAGACAAGTAATCGACGATAATGGTTATTAATAGTTAAAAATATACTTACACAAACCATATTCTGATACTTTGAAACAAGGGCATAATCTCAAGCAACGCCAACGTCAGGAACACGTGGAAGAAAATCACATCCAGCTAAAACACACATGCCTGGAAGGAGGAAAAATCGATTTTTCAACCGTCTATTGTGAACGAGTATTGTGTTTTGAAGTTCTGCAGCATTCTAATTTTCATACCTTCAATAACATAAATGCATTCAACAAACAACTTGTGAAAAACTTCATATCTATACTCCGAAATGAAGGTTTACTAGATTTACCATAGGAAACCTTTTCTAATTCTATTCATTCACCATTCCCCTCACAATCCATCTTATAAACAACTTGTTTAAAACAAAAGCGGATTAGAATCCAAAACACATGACTCCTATGAAATTGAATGTTAAAGTAGTAAACCTCGACGCACAAAATCATGGTTTCGGAGATCATACAGCTGGACAACCATATAATATCATATCACTATCTTCTGTGATCACTACTGCAACACCAGCCTTTTTGGTTTCGAGGTTGGACACTGAGCATCTGCTTCATATGGGATCAAATTCTAACCAAAGCATTCTTAATCGGATCATATCATACTTATATCTAATCCTACTTAACATTGCTAAGACCTTTGCAAGCCCTAAACCTAGATTTTTTAGGCGCCAATCAAGCATGTCCGTTGGATCAAATCATTTGGATAGGCATTCATCTCATCCTTTGATCTAATTTGACTTCAAACTTTCATTTTCCCCATGCCTAATATGTTAAATGCTCTTGGTTATGGCTTTCCAACTTTCATGATTACATTAAATGTTGTCATTGTTTCCTAAGTTTTTGTGTTATACCAATGTAGAGTTATTATATCCATGATACATGATGTATCTGAAGGTGTATATATACAATGGAATCACTGTACTCATATCTCATTCTTTTTCAAATTCCATCGTATCCCATGGCAAACAATGGCATCCTATTATATTTAATTATTTTTGGTAAATTCTAGACAGTGGGACTGCATTGAGGAGATTTGCAGTTTTGAATGATCCGTGTTATAATGAGATTGAGGTAGTTGTTGAGAAGTTGAATGGCAGATTCTGTTTTACACATAGATGGTCTGAGCTAAACAGTCTGTATAATCTCAAATACGGCGGTGCAATTACTTTGATCAATGTAATGCCATCTAGGTTTGTGATTCAAGTGAAGGATCGTTATGGAGAGGAAATCCCCTACCCAACTACAACCCCTCCATTGTGCTTGAAGCTTAACCCCGACATGTTTCCCGAACAGATGGGATCAGAATCTTTACTAAACATCTGTCATATGCCTTATTCGCATGAGGTGGGTAACTTCAGATGGAGTTATGCTAAATTCCTGATCAAGGAAGATGTAGTTTCTGGCACTTTGGTACGTATTTATATGTCAATCACGTAAAAGTGCAGTTGTAGGTTATTGTAAGTGATATCTGTTTAAAGTCATTATTTTTTATTATGGTTCTATTTATTTTGGTGCAGACATTGTCATATGACTATTTCATTGAGTCATTTCTTTCAAAAGATACCAACCAATTCTATTTGACTGATCACACCGGAATTGTGTGGAGGATAACAAAGACGTTGGTTCGTAGTCGCAAGGGAATGCATTACATTATAGGTGGCGGTTGGAATAAGTATTGTAAGCTTCGTCATTTGAAAGAAGGATCTGGTGTCAAAATTGGAGCACCAAATAAAGGAAAAAATGAGTTCTTATTTGTGACAGTATAAGTGTAATATCATATTGCAAGACCAATTGTACTGATTTATCTTATTCCCATTTACTTTATCCTTGCGCAAGTTTCTGCTTTTTGTTGAATTACGGTACTTATATTACGACAACTTTGTAATCGTTGATGATCTATTTTCGAACTGCTTATATATTTTGAATCGCGGTCTCAACGTAACCTTGATAAGTTTTCTTTAACATGTATTCGTGTATGTATGAAGCATATTTCTGTTTTACTTAATATATAGTATTTGGTGTGAAATCGATGAAGGAAGTTCGAACAGCTATAATGTACAATACGTCACAGAGTTTTATATCGGATAAAATATAATCACGTTGTTATGCCTGCACTTATTTTGTTATTTACATTGCGGCATTGCCGCATCTTAAAGTTCTGTTTTTGATCATGATGCTATAAGCAGATATAATTCTTAACTGCTGCTAGCAATATATAACCATGGTAAAGAGTTGAATAATGGACATTATGTAGTTTTCATCTAATGTTATAATTAAAATGAATAAGGAGCTACTACTAATTTCAAAATAGTCGGAAGTGTATGTATTTTATGGATGGAACAGTTGCGCAAATATGTTTCATCAAGTCCATGGAGTCATGTATCATAACTATTATGTGTTCCTGCTAAGTTCATTTCAGCCACTATCAGTGCAAATTCGTTTTTGTGATTAATGAGGTTATGTAATCGAAAGGTTCTCATGGGTTTCCATCATGTGGCTTTCAAAATGGAAAGAGTAATGGCATTGAATGTTCCCTTCATTGTTTAATGCAATTTTTGAAACAACTAGAAAGCCACTATCATTAAACAGGCGTGTTCCCTATACACTACCGATACCTATTCAGATTTTTGGGTAGTGGAAAGTTGCCATATTCAATGCAATGGGTCAGATCAGCGGCGAAGCTCGCAAAAAATTTACGCAGGGGCCAACTATAAAGAAGAATTTTTTTTTGAAAACAAACATTAAATTTAAGGATAAAATATGTTTTTAGTCCCATAAATTATAATTTTTTAGGTTTAGTCCATAAAAAAATTATTCAATTTTTGTCTCTATTTTTTAAAATTTTACAAAACAAAAGTGTCGTAAGTCTTGAATTTAATCTTTAACAAAAAAATTAAGGACTAAAAGTAACAAATCTTAGGAACTTAACATAAAAATCGCTATTTAAAAACGTTGGACAAAATGCGTTTCAAGAACCCAATTTCATCCATAATTGTCTGTTTAATAATAGATTAATAATATCTTTTCAAACGGCCGTTAATAAAAAATATCTTTTCAAATGTAAATAAATAGGTTATTTGCAAGAAACTCATTGTCCATTTAATTTGTCTATGACTATTGTCTTGATAATTTTTATTGTTGGAAAAGGTTTCTCTATAGTTGTTATTGAGACCAGAAGTATCAAATCAATACAAATAATTTTTTTACTCTATTATTTATAATGATTTTTGCAACTGAACTTGTTTGGGGTAGCTCAATGTTTATTATTTAGGGTAGCCGGACATAAATACATACCGACCAATTCAAGAATAATATTTTTTCTTGGGTAGCCAAGGCTACCCGTCCCATATACAAGGCTACGCCCTATTCAATATACCAATCTGACTCTCTCCCTCCACATTCCTTCACACACCACATCCATTATAAAAATAGTCTTATGACAAGGGGATTGTATCAACACCACTTCAAATATAGTGTATAAAGAGATATTTCAAAATGTGTGACCAAATATTGAATACCCTAGAATACTGTTTATGTTTAATTATTTTATTATTTATGTAATGAAACATTTTGCAATATATTTACCTTCTCCATTGTTGATGTCCCGAGCGGTAGCACGGGTAAAAGTTCTAGTTTTATATATCTCTAGACCAAATTACAAATTGGGGGTGCTTTTCACCCTCGAAGAGAGTTAAAACAAAAAAAAAATACTATCATAATTAAGTGAAAAAAAATTAGAAATCACATGGTTAAAAAACCCATAAATATCATAAAAAAAAAAAATATACTCACTCCGTCCTTTATTATAAACCCTCTAATTAATTTCATTGATATTAAAAAAAGTTAATAATGTAGTTAATGTGTGAATTTTACTAAATTGTCTTTTGTTTGTATGTGTATTATTAATTTGATTTTTCATATTCCAATGCAAGTTAA
>Ga0315915_1006523_pt1 | contig 14218 bp, 7 predicted proteins | sample MpolbnodulesMG_FD_207738 | JGI IMG/M metagenome (GOLD analysis project Ga0315915, IMG submission 207738) | Medicago polymorpha root nodule microbial communities from Los Angeles, California, United States - branched nodules | ecosystem: Host-associated > Plants > Roots > Nodule | place: USA... | reverse complement strand
TGGTGATGTAAGCAGTGATGGTTATATATGGTGATGTTTAGAGAGTATGGTGATGAAATGGTGAGAATATCTATAATTGGTGATGAAAATGGTGATGTTTATTTATGGTGATGTTCTTGTTTATGTTGTGGTGTTTTGCATATTAGGGAGAGTCGTGCATTAACGAATGATATGTTGATGATGTGTTGATGCGTATGTACTTGATGAGTCGGTCCCCATGCATGCATACTAGAATTGAGTTTAGGAAAAATGGTGATGAATCAGTGATGAAAAGTCCAGTAACATATCTCAGGCAACTTGGTGATGATAGGTGTGGTACCACATTCATATAGGTCTTAGGATGAGTCTATATGCATTTAAATGACGTACTTGTTCTTGATATTTTTAAATATGAAGTGTAATGTGATGGTGTGATATATGACATGTTGAGAAAGAATAATAGATGTTGATGATCTTGTAATGGTGGAATATTGTTCTTATGATATTTCAATATTGTGAATATTTCCTTATAATATGTTATGGCTGGATTTCTCACCCCTTTCTTGTGGTTGTATTTATGGTGTCTGTACCCGTGGGGTACAGATACTTAGGATGAGGAGATCTAGTTGCGGGACGCTTAGAAGGTTGCGACGGGACTTATCTTCCGTCAATTTTATTTTAGTGATGATTAGACATGTAGTCAAATATGAGCTCTGATATGTAACACTAGGGTTGGGGTTGACGATGAATTTATTTATCTTTGAGTCTAAATCTTGAGAACTATAGTTATTTCTACTTCGATGTTGAATCACAAGAGAAATTTTTATTAATGAGAATAGAGGATTGTTTTCTGTTATTGAAATTATTATTTAAAAGGAAAACGTATGCTATTGTGTGATATCATGTGAAGTTTTGTAACATCCTAATTATTAAATTTATTCCTATTATTTAATAATTATCAACGGGAAATAGGGTGTTACACGGAAAATCTTCCAAATTCGTGTTGGTGAGTCGATGTTCGAGGTGGACTTCTCTCGAATGCTTGTTATCTTGGAACATAGCAGCAATTCTGTTCTAACAATTTTCAGCAGTATCATTGATTACCAGAATGGAACTGAGAATATCCTGGGTTACGGTGGCATACATCCACTGCAAAACGACCGCGTCGAGTCGTTTCCAGAAACCGGGATCGTTTTTCTTTCTTGCTTCTGCTGTCTGTTTTTCTTTTTCATCAGTGGAAGTGATGATATGATCAAGAACGTTATGAACACAAGCTTGAACTTGAAACAATGTAGACCATGAGAGATAGAGGCTTGAATCGTTGTCCAACGTGATTGGAATGATGGATTTCATGTTGGTGATTCCAAAAGCAGAGTGGAATTTGGGTTGCTGCTTCAGCTGTTGTTGCTGCCATACAGGAATTTGAGTGGCGGCTAGGAAAGAAGGTAGATCGAAAACCTAGCTGATACCATATAGGAAAATGTATTTTGATGGTTTTCATTGCATATGTGATGTCTGTAATATACATCTGTTACGACAGTATATCAGGAAACTAATAATGGCTTATGAATACAAATTGCCATTGACTTATTATGTTAATAATGCTAATAACTGCACATCACTATTTGCTAAATATACACATATTCTATCAGAATCAACTAACCCTTTCTCTGCCCAGTTGGATTTTTCATGGTAAAGTTTGATTATTTGAACCCATGTTTTAAGTAGTGTTTGTTTAGTTAAGTGTTGTTAACGGTTGGTGTTTATTCATTGTGTTATCCAGAAGATGTTTGTGGAAATGCTTCTGATCTGAGTTTTGAAATTTTTGCGTTTTAATTTAGGAAAATGTTAACCGGTGTTGCGGAGCACTAGTTAAGAAATCAAATGTAGAAAGTATTACATTGGAACTTGTGTTGTCAACTACTAAAATCATAACAAAAATGTTATTTTCACTTTAAAATTTCCGTTTTTAGTTTCCTTAACCCTTTAATTTATTTTTCTGGATTGGTATGAAGTTTTTTATGAATTTATGAATATGATTGATGAAGATGAAGATGAAGAAGAGGAATATGGAAGAAGATGAAGAAAGGTGAAAAAAATAGGTGTTGATGGTGTACTATTAGATCTTGGAGACATGCATTATCTTATGGTTGTCATTTTAAAAAAATAAAACAATTAAGTTTAAAAGATTAAACGGTTCAAATTAAAGAAATTAATAGGGTCTATGGTGGACCACCTACAATGCTGGTCCACCATAGGCATTTGAGGTTAAACTTAATAGCTTTTGACGGAGGAAAAATTAAAGGAGCAAAACATGAGTTTTATTAATTATAGGAGCAAAATGAAAACCTAGAATTAATTAAATGACCAAATTGCCTATTAAACCTATTATTTATTACTTTATCTTTTTCCAATTTATTATATTTTTCAATTCTTAATCAATATGAAATTGCTTAAGTTTCATATAGTAATTTGTAACAGAGGAAGTATAACATAATAAAACTCAAATTTTGAAAACTTACTATCGTAAATTAATTGTTCTCGAAGTCCAAATCGGCTGTCACTTGGAAAAATGGAAGGTCTTTTAGCCAATGCAACTAACACACTATTTGATTCCTCAAGGTCTCTGAACAGATCATTGTACTGGCAGAGTAACCGCAAAGCCACATCTATACCAAAACACACATATGAAGAGTCAATTTTCTACCAAGTTTTATTAATAAAGAAAGTCACTCATATGTTGATCCCCTCATGCAAGTGCAAGAGTAAAAAATGAAAATAGGAGAGAAGTTGAATTTAAGAGAGATATTGAGGAGTTAGGATTCTCTCTATTTACAAAAATAAATGAATATTTTTATTTAATAATATATACACATAAAATATAGATTAACTGTGGATCCTACCAATAAATGAGTTTCACACCATTATTAAATTTTATTGTGTCTGTATTTTATTATTATTAAATGAAATAAATGGAGGAGATTCAAACCAGAGAGGATATCGATTTTGGTAACGTGTGACAGGTTTGTCAAGTCCAATCCTAGGATACCCATTTTTTTTATTTAATTGTTATTAAGGTTATAACAACGATCCCACCATCACTCTGTATGAAGAAAAAAAAAAAAACTTGATTTGATTTTATGATTGGTTATTTTTAACACATCGAAACCTAAACAAAAATGAAAATCCAACACACAAATCCAAACCCCCAATTTATGAAATTGGATTTAATCCAACACATAAGCCAGCAAAACAAAACAATTTCAGTCCAATACATAAACAGAACTAGGAACATAATAAAGAGGATTCATGTGTACGGTAGAATTTGCCTAGAAACAAAACAATTTCAGTTATATATATACATATATATGTATATGGGAATGGTATAAGACACCCACCATTTCATGAGAATGTGTGTTTTAGCATTGAACACCCTTCCGCTTTGGACAAAACACCTCAACATTCCTTTAGAGGGCAAATATATATTCTCAGAAAGAAAAAAAAACTCTTCTCCCTCAATCAAAGAGGCAGGACGCAGGTACAGGGGGAAAAAAATATTGGGGTTTCTCACCCATACCCTTCATCATTGTATTTTTAATTCTATAATTAACACCATGTTCTCTCCTTCAAGGAGATAGGACACGAGTATAAAACCAATTTTAAATATCTTAATATCCCTACTTAGGTCACAAATCTGTATTACCAAGCTCTGTGTGCAAGTAACAACTTTAAATTTTAAATCATAATATTCCAACGTTTTTTTTTAACACTACGGCAACTCTAAATTTGCTTACCGAATATTTTAGCTGTGATACATCGCTCAAAAAGCAATACTCCATTGTGTGAATTGGATCCTTCGAACTGTGTGGTGGGGGTTTTGGAGTAAAGATAGGTAGTGAGTTCTTTGTGTTCATTATCAGCAGCTATAAGAATTGGGATTTCGTATTTGCTGTTATGTATTTCTAGCAGCCTTTCATGGAACCCATTTTCCCTCTCTACTATGTACTTTACCATATCAATGTTTCCGTTACGAGCAACAAGAGCAAGAGCTGTGTCACCGTGATTGTCTTGCATGTTTACTAACTTGTCTTTCCCTTTTTTCATCAACATTTCCACATTTTCCACATTTCCAGCAACTACTGCAGCGTGAAGTAGCGTCCTACCAGAAGCGGATTTTATATATATGTCTGAATCTCTATCGATGTGTCCAATATATAAACCTCTCTTGACCCTCCTGAATATATGCTTATGTTGTTCGCCAAGGCTATCGTCGTCCAATACAGCTGTCATTTCAATAATATAAACTAAATGAGGGTTGGTTTAAGAATAAGGAAGGTGCGAATTCTAATAATGATTTCTCTGGATTGACTTTTAATAAAATTGCTTGCTTGAAAGAAGAAAAAAAATCAGTGTTATACCAATTACAATTTACAAACGTACTTATTTCCTTCAATCGATACAGTTTCCCTTTTTGAGTTCTGCCGTGTATGTTAGCCAAGTGATTCCATGCTTCGCGAGCTGTTTTAAAATGAAAAAGCTCATCCTGAATGCGTTTTCCACATGATATTTGAATGATATGCAAAGCTTTCGCATTCTTCTTCTCCCAAGAAACTTCTCTTTCAACTTTAGAAACACTTTGGTAAGCATTGCCGAGACCTTTCAAATATTTTATCCATTGCATGTAATTAAGATAAGATATTTTAGCAAAAAAGAGCACGTGTGGGAGTTTGTTAGATTTAAATCAGATTAGATACGAACCTTGCTCAATATCTGGGGTCGCTTCTAACTCCTTGCCTTTTTTGTTGCTCAAATGCTTTCCTGCCTCAAAATTTTCTTCCAGTGAAGAAGCCTCACCAACAAAGTCCCACAAACCTTTCCCCATCAGATAATTTGTCATAAAAACACTCCATCTTTCGTAGTTGTCAGAGGTGAGTACTTCAGGAACTATTCCAACGGAGGCAACACTCGTAGCTTTCATTTTATTGCCTGTTCATGAACTATTTGAGAGTTGGAACTTTGCACGTTAACGTGAACTTGGGATCGAATAAGGAATACTAGTCAAGTAACCTATAAATAAAGACACTCAGGTCAATAATGTAATAGTAGCGGTTTTTTTTTTTCTACTTATAAGAAAATGTCACAACTTCCTTCAAAAAAAAAAAAAGTCACAACTTTTAAGGTGTAGTTATTGTTTAAAAGACTTTTTCACCCCTCATTTAATGTTTCTCTTTTTAATATTAGTGGATGTATTTAATGTTTCACAATTTTTTACAAGGGTATATTTGTAAAAATATTCAAAAAGTTACCTTAATATAATTGCATTGGTTTTAATGTTTTTTTGATTTTGTTTCTTATAATAAGGACCGGATGGAGTATATCCAAACATATAATTTTAATTCTTTTTGAATTATTCAAGTAACTTTTATTCAAATTAAAGATTTAAATGGATACACGTGGACACAAAATATGATATCGAGTCTGTTCATTGTATAAATATGATATTCGCCCCCTCATACATTGGTAACATTGATCAACCACAATGTTACAAGTAGCTTTTATTTTTTATTTTTTCTCTCTCTCTCTCTTTCACAAGTATTGTGACATTATGATTGACCAATGTCACTAATATCACAAATTCTATGTCACCCAAGTACTACCCGAATATACAAGGCTTTCAATCACGATTTTAAGTAAAGTTTCAGCCATTTTTCAGGTATGAGAACAGAAATGAATCATGGTTTGGATTGGAGATGACTTTGTTCTATGAAGATTATCTATTAAATCAGTGGATGCAGTTCTCCTGCAACTATTCAAAGTTGGCTCCTGTAGACAAAAATAATTAATGCACGGTGAGGAAAACTATGACAGAGGGGGAAAAAACAAGCTGTGAATGGCAGTGAGGAAAACTACATGACAGTGGGAAACCTGCATGAGAACAAGGAAAGACAAGTTGGGAAGGTACATGACAATGAACGGGAAAAACAAAATTGGAAAACTTATCAATTCAAACAACATCATGTCCATTCATTTGCTCAGGGAGTAGAAACATTGTTCTCTTTCAAAGTTATCGCTTAAATTTCAACCAATTAGTTAGAGGATGTGTCGTTAGCATTCTACTTAATTAAAGAATATCTGAGTGGATTACTTGCTTAACGAATATATTTGCGTGGATATAAAGAGGACACATATCATATTCATTCAACGGAACAAACTCATATATCATATTATTCATGTCTATTGATATTCATTTACATTCTTAATTTAAATAAAAGTTATTTGTATAACTCAATTAAGAATTGAAATTATACGAGTAACTAAATAAGGATTAAAATAAAATACATTTGAACTTTTGTAAAAAAATGCATTTGAACTAAATTATACATCAGTGTATAGTAGTGTAGATCGAATTGTTCAAAACGTTATGATAGTTTATCTCACACGTAGATATAGATATAGAGTTAGTTACACACATACTTAGTTATATGTTTTTCTTAAGAATAGTTAGTTATATGTTAGTTGCTTACAGTTAGAAGTAATTGCGTTATTTAGTTGTATAAGGTGGTATCATTTGAATTGTTTAAAATTCTAAATTCTTTAAAAAATTTATCTCTTTCAAGCACACTCTAAGCTCTCGTTGTTTTAATTTGATAATTTTTTATACTTAATCAACAATGAAGAGTTTTTTTTTTCCTATCTGAAGTTTTTCATATCAATATTATATTTACACTCACTACTAGAAAAAGCAAAATTAGTGACAGGAATTAGTGACGGAAAAAATGAAATTCCTCACAAATTCCTTGGTCACAAAATTTAGTGACGGAATTAGAGAGGGATTTCACGTTTTCCCTCACTAAATATCCCTCACTAATTTTTGTTTTTTTAGTAGTGACTATTTTCTTTGAGGGGATTATATTGGAACCCTCCTCGCCTCTGCCTTCTCTCTAACCTAGACCCGTCGCCCTTCCACACCCTCCAAACTCTCCGATGTAGGCATTGATCGTGGTGGTATGATGAGCTCTGCCTCCACATCATCCACAAATCGCTTAGGGTCGCACATCACTCGAGTTTTGGTGGATCCAGGTGTTAAAGCCATTTTGGGTATGTCCTTGGTTCTTGATACTGGAGCTGTTTCTTCCATGTTAAAGCAGTTTCAGCTATTGTTTCTGATTCAAAAAACCCATACACGTTGCTTTTTAGAAGATTCGCATATCAGTTTGATTTCTGGTCATGTGGGTCGCAACCTTTTGGTGGTGGTTTAATTTTATGACTTTTTCTCGTTTTGTAACTGGTGTTGTGCTCATCTTGCCTTGAATTCATGATTCTAACCCAAATTTGTTGAGATTTGCAGGATTCAAAGTACGATTAATATATGTTTACCCCCCTGTAATATTAGTGATTTCTGGTTTACCCCCTGTAAAAAAAATTGTTTAGATTCCAACCCTATAATTTGAAGATTGTTTGATTTTGGACCTTCATGGGATCAAATTACAAAATTTAAGGTACTTTCGCCCCTATAATTTAAGGAAATTTCGGTTTACCCCCTGCCATATCATTGATTTTGTACAGTCGAAATTCATGAAGATCCAAAACCAAAATTCTTCATATTACAGGATTGGAATCTAAACAAATTTTTTTTACAGAGAGGTAAACCGGAATTCACTAATATTACAGGAGCGCTACCATTGTTACAGGGAGTTAAGGTACATGAACCGCCTCAGTGTTGACTGATGGTTCAATCACTGCATCGAAGACCTTTAGTTAGTTTTAGGATTAATTAGAGGTCGATACACTTGTGTGTTGTTTTAATTTTTGTATCATCCGTTTGGGGTCGACATACACTCTTTATGGATTTACTGGGTTAGGTTTATGTCCCCTCAGTTTTTATGTAATTTTTTCTTTTTTTTAATAATATTTAGGGTTAATGGTGCTTTACCCCCTAAAATATAGGTCATTTTCGGTTTTCCCTTGGAAATTTTTTTTTATTAACCCCCTGTAATATATTTATTTTTGGAATACCCCCTAATTGGTCATTTAAAAACGAAAAATTTTTGAAAAAAAAAAATTTCTTAGGTAGCAGAGAACATGGATAAGACAACAACGAGGTTTCTTAGGTTTCTTGAACATATAGCAAAGAGTACCATTGCCACAACCCGTGAACAACTAGCAACGAGCTCGGTAAAGACAAAAAACGAACTCCGTGAAGATTTAGGAAACAGTCATACTATAAAGAGAATAAAGAAACAGGTACCAGCACCAAATATAAGAAAGAGCACGGTAGAGACAGAGAAGAAGAATCATGAACAGGTAGAACAAGAAAAACGTAGCATGGTAGAAAGTAGCAGCGGAGCCAAAAAAAAATTAAGTAATGGGGGCAATATTTACATATAGATTTTTAACATTAAATATATTTAAAATATTACAATAATTTTCTGTAGATTTTCTTATTTCTAAAATGAAAATAGAATAAAATAAGTGTTTCAAAACATATGGACTAGAACTTTTTTTGAGAAAGAAAGAACTTTTATAACTGTTATTATTATTTCAAATAATAAATAAATAGTTTAGGTATATAACATTATAGAAGTACTGTTTTCGAAAAATAAAGCTAAATAAAAGAAACAATGAGTAGCTAAATAAAAGAAACAATGAGTAGCAAAATAAAGCTAAATAATAGAAGTACTAGTTATCATACTCTATCATCATATTTATAACACTGTATGTATGTATGTGTGCTGGTGCTGGAGATCTATAATGTAGTATTATATAGGATGGATACGAGAAACTCAAAAAACTAGTGAGGGCACTTGCATGCAGAAGAGCCAAAGTGGCTCCACCACCGATAGAAACAGAAAATCTAGCAAACAAGAAGGTGGGGGTATGTGAAAAACTACTTGAAATGCAGAACAGGGAAAATGTAGTACCTGTTCTTCTGGCTGCTGCTAATGGATACAAAGAATTGGCTACGTATCTTTACTCCAAAACTCCCTCCAATGTGTTTGATGGAACCAATTCACAAAATCGAGTTTTGCTTCTTTCACTATGTATCACTGCTGAAATATTTGGTAAGAAAATTTTAAGTTACTACTTATGTAGATTTGACTGGGATTTTTAACGTTTGAGGAAACTTTAAATTTTTTGATAGTAGTTTGTATGAAAAAAGTATTTGTATCGTAAATACAATTAAAAAAAATTACTTTTTCGAATGTATTCTTGGCCATTATACCATTTTCATTAGTTGAGTCTAGAGGTCAAGCTAATTCATATTTAGTGTTGGGCAAGGCTCAAATAAAATTACTTCTTCTAGATGAAATCCATAGGAAACTAAAAAAATAAATACATTCTCATGTATTGTATGAACTCCTCAGAAGGTAGATTTTCTCATTAAGGGTCGTGACACTTTCTAATATAATACAAATGTTTCAAGATACTTGCTAACATTTTTTTTATTTTTTCTATGTGGTTTTATTTTATTTATCAGATGTGGCTTTGAGATTACTTAGACGTTTCAATGATCTACCCAAGGAATCATTATCAATATACGAGTTCTCCGTCCCTAAGTTGCTAAGGGAATCATTATCATTACCTATCAAAATCTTAGAACCGGATCCGCTCCATCAACCCTTACCTGATAAATTCTCAGCCCTAGTTGCATTGGCTAAAATGCCTTTAGCTTTCCCAAGTGGCACCCGATTCATTCGTAGAGAACAATTCATTTATGATAGTAAGTTTTCGCCCTTTTCTCAATATCATTATAAAATAAAAAGAGAGAGCATGAGTTTCGTTTGTAGAATAATAAGGATCTGTATTATGCAGTCTTGCGCGTAGAAAAGGATTTCGGAGACAACTATGGTATGCCAGAAATTGCAAAATTCGTCCAACAGGTAACACGTAACACACCTGCTGTTGATGATGAAAGACCACTCAAGACATCTTCCATAGACGTAGACCGGTCGTGTGGCATCGGCACAAAGGTTTTGGATTTTCTTTATCTTGTAATGCTTTACGGTATGTTATGTTCTTTCTCTCTTACTGTCATATATTGGACAAAATTTATATGATGTTCTTTATTTATATTTAAAACCTGGTTTTTTTACGTCTTTTTATAATCAAAACTATAAAACTATGTTTTTAGAGAAACAACAAAAACAGCACCTATAGCACTGCATATAAGTTTTCTCATATAAATAATTAATTATTTTAGTTCATTAGACAAAGAAAAGTACTTCTACTTGTTACTTTCATACGTGAGTACATATATCATAAACGGCTCAAACATTTTCTTTAGGTTGGCTCTTCTCCGCACTACTGGTTTGGATATTTCTCTTCTGGCCTCTGAAGCATTTGGGTACGTCGTGTTTGTTAGGTTTATTAGATACTCCCTAAAAATAAAAGCATGGATCCAAAATTGGAAAGGGTTAAAATAGGGATCAAAAACCCAAATTTATAAATTTAAAGACATAAATCGTGTTTTAGATTCAACGTTGGATCAAAGATGCATTTAAGTCCGAAAATTTATATTAAAAAAGCATTTTTTTAAATTTGACCTTACAAGTTTTGGTACACTATTTCTATACTTGATTTCTTAATATATGTACTTGGAGTATTTGCATGAATAATACACCAGCAACATTTTTTGATTTGTGGATTTGTTCAGGTCTACTACTTCGTATAGTATTCCGTGAAGCTGCATACTTGTTCGTTCAAAGTTTCAAATGCCTAAATATCTTTGGTACGTAAAATCAAATGCAGAAGTTCCTTTTAGACTATTTAAATATCTGTTATATTGAGTATGTCTCTTTTATATTTGTCTTGCTTATTGCTCTGTTTCGGATGAGTTATATTAACCTGTGTGTGTATATAATATGATATAACAATATTTTACATTTAGTTCACAAAATATATAAAAAATATATATATTTTACATACAACAAGAATTTTGACTACCTCTTTCAAAAAAAAAAAATTGATTTCCAAGTCGTTATTGTTTTGACTACCAAAGTCGTTATTAGACTATCAAGATGTTACCAAATATAAAAGATACATACTAAATATAAAAGATATTTACATTTTTAATAGTTCCACTCATCTCCTTCAGTATTCCCTTAACCTACATGGGGACATGAAATTTAGAATATGTTTGTTTAAGCTTTAAATTACATTCTAAACATTGTTTATGATATTAAATATCAAGTTAATAAAAGAATAACCTATATCTAGAATCAAGGTTGTTTCAAATAGAACACGAGTATTCCTGACTGGTTTCACTTTACCTGAAGTTGATTAATCAACATTGTAAGATAAAAAAAAACTTTCTCTCTCTAAAAAATACTTTCTCTGTCTTCTCTCTAAGATCCAAACCATACCACCGTCCCTTTCGATCCAAATCTCGATGTACAAGATGTAGATGGTGGTGGTGCGAGGGTGGATAAGCCACTCGCACCGCCTCTCATCCATCTCCCTTTGGCGGTGGTTCGTCAGAATATCAGGTTCTAGGTGCATCCTATCTTAGTCAGGCGACAGTTTCGGTCCTCGTCATCATGAATCGGTCCTTGTAGATCTATTCGTGGTTCTGTTGTTTACTGTATCTTAATTTTTGGGTTTCCTCTTGATCGATTCCTCCTCATCGTCGGTGTGTGCCACGGTGGAACGATGTTTTTCAGAGTAGATCTGGGTCAGGTATGTGAACAACGTGAATAATTTTGGAGGGTATGAGCAATCAGATCTGATTCAATTTATTCAAGGTTATGGATGGAAATTACAAAGCATGGTATGATGGGTTTTCATTACTAGTGAGTGGGAACAGGGATTCAGTTGCAGTATATGAGGTTATTGGAACATTGTTTCAACATGGGTCAGACATGCTATAGTGTCACAGTCAATTTTTAAAGTGACACGAGGTGCTTCTTTTGGTTCGATGTCTTGTATCATGCATAAGGTGTTTTGTGCTGGCTCAAAAGAGTGGTGGTTATGTTTTTGGGTGTTTATTTGTGCTTAACGGATGAAAGAGGAGTGGCGTGGTGGTGATATGTAGTGGTGGTGATGCGCGGTGATGTGGGGGTAGTGGTGTGTGATGGTGGTGGTAATTTTTCCTTTTCACTGGCACTTGCCTTTATATGATGTGGGTTATATTTCCACTTCAAACCGGTGTTGCTTCCCGTGTTTTGTTGTTGGTTTTCGTCTTCCTCTAGATCTGTGTTTGTGTGGCCGTCGGTTTCTTGGTGAGGCGGTTTGGCGAGATAGCTTTGGTGGTGTTGACGGGAAGGAGGGGTGGTGTTGGTGGTTCGTTTTGAGGTGGTTGTGGTGGCGGCGATCATGTGTGGCCGTGGTGGTGTTTCGGTTTGTGTCGGTGTACGTGGGGGCTAGCTTGGTGGGGTTTTGGATGGGTGGTCGCATATCTGGTGTCGAAACGCTTTGCGGACGGGAGTTTTTTCAGGGGGGTTAGGAGGTGGTTGCTTTGGTGGTGGTTGTTGTGGGTGATTCCTTGTGGAGGTCTCCTTTGTTGTTCAGGTCCATATCTGTTGTCGCTTTCTCTTGTTTGTGTTTTGGGTGCTTTGAAGATGGGTGTCCTTCGAGCTGATCAACTTTCTTTTTTTGAGTTAATTGATGTTTCGCACAACAGAAAATCATGCTGATTGTCTTACTTTTTGTGTGTTGGATGTTGGTGGGTCGGTTATTTTGCTTCGAGACCGGGAGCTAGTGTCTTTCTGCAGTCTTGTTTAGACTGGCTTTGGTGTTTCTCTGGTGGACCGGGGGTGAGGTGGCCTTCCAATTTGGTCTTGAAGTCTGGTGGGCTGATCGCTTTTAATTCGAGATCGGGAGTCAGTTCTTTAGTTCGAGTTTGGTTTTGGGCTTTTTTAGGTGTTATTTCGACGGAACGGAGGTTATGCAGTGGTGGAGGCTGATTGATCTTTAGAAATGGTGGATATGGCTCAGTTTGAGTGATGAATACTGGGTTTTCTTTTACAAGGGTGTTCTTTTGGGGGTGAGTAGTGACGATGGGTGTTATGGATGCCGTTTTCCAATGGTCGATGGTATAGGAGTCAATTTTAGGTAGGGATGTTTATTTTGGTGGGTGTTGTCCTTATGAGTCTCTTTTTTTTTAAACTCGGTATCCGATTCAAGGACCGACTAATCCGAGGGGACCAATCCCACCGCCCACTTGCGGGGCCCTATTCTAAGCCAGAGCAAAGCTCTAAATGGACTTGCCCACCGAAATTGGCACCGGAGGGAATCGAACCTGAGACCTTGAGAGGAGCAAACTCCAAGATCCTAAGTCAACATGGGTTTGTCCTTATGGGAGTTGATCACATGGGTGTCTTTGTTGGTATTTTATTTCAGGTGTTCCGCCTATAAAGGACGCCTTTTGCTTGTACTTAACTTGTCTCTATTCGTCTTGTCTAGGGATCAGGTTTTTAATAAATTTTTGTTGATTCAAAAAGAAAAATCATTTAAGTTCAACCAAATGTAAAATATTGTTGTATCATATTAATAGTTATGTTTAGGGTTTTGCTAACGAATGACCCCGAGACATTTTTAAGGATTCTAAATCAAGACATTATTCTTTTAAAAAGTTAAAAGTTTTGACTTCCAATGTATTGAATATACAAATTTTTTAAAAAACTTACTATTTAAAGTACTTAAAAGTGTTTCAGAGCACTCGTTAGCATTTCCATTATGGCTATTAGCCCTTGTATGTGTGTTAGTATGTGAAATGTTAACATGCGCCCTTAGAAGGGCACATATTGCGCTTAAAACACATGTTAGTATACCAAAAAATAGAAATTATGTATTGAAAATTGTTCGTTCCAATTTATTTCTCAGAAAGTTGAAAATTATTTTTTCTCAATAAAAACTTATATTTGTGGAATCATTGACATGCATGACCCTATTAGTATTAATTTTGTACAACTTATATTGTTATTTCAAATTGTTTTTATGTAACAACTGTCAAACACTTACTCCAAGTAACTTGAATTGTGTCAGGAATCAGAAAAATATATCAGAAGAAATATACTCATTATGAAGTTATAGGAGTATTAGGTTACTTCTCCCAGGCTATTGTAGAATTTAACAGTTCACAGCTAAAAGAGGCATCGGCATATGTAGGCATGCTGCATGGAGCCCAACATGGAATAATTGAGTACATAAATGCACTGACGCATGCTAATCCTGATTTGCTTTTAGCAGTGGATAGCTGCTATAGAGGCATATTTTCTTATGCAATTATGTATCGTAAGCA
>Ga0315915_1006522_pt1 | contig 14219 bp, 9 predicted proteins | sample MpolbnodulesMG_FD_207738 | JGI IMG/M metagenome (GOLD analysis project Ga0315915, IMG submission 207738) | Medicago polymorpha root nodule microbial communities from Los Angeles, California, United States - branched nodules | ecosystem: Host-associated > Plants > Roots > Nodule | place: USA... | reverse complement strand
TAAAAAAAAAAAAAAACCTCTCCAACAAAGACATTCGAACCTAATTTCTTATCTCTAGGTTATCGGTTTATCACTTTCATTTTTTTTATTGAGGGATGATTTTGTTGCAGAAAAGGATAATAATAGTATTTTTTTTTTAATAGGAATAGTTTTTTTTTTCTAAGCATATATTAATTTGCAAATATCCACTGATATTGTAATATCAATGATAATCTACTAAAAAAAACTGAGTAGTCACTTTCAATAGATTTTACCTTTTCAATCTCTTTTACGATGAAGAAAATTTAAAGTGAGAAGATGATGTCTCATTTTAAGAATACTGACTGATCGAATTCAAAATTTTCATATTTAAAGCGTGTCTTTTCACCATTTGATCAAACTTAAAGTTTCAATCACATTTTTTTCATTTACAATACCCGTATTCGATTTGCATTTAGTTCTACCCAACTTAATTTTTTTTAATCAAATGGCTTAGTGATTATGAATTTACCTTTTAAGATAAATAAACGAGATTTGCAGAATTCAAACCCTCACTCTCTATATACATTATACAATATATCTACCAATCGACCTAAGTAAAGGTGCTACTTAGCTTTTTTTGTTTGTTAAGGAAGGTATTACTTAGCCTATTAATTTAATATCTAAAATAAGAATGGATAAGAATCAAGTACAAAATATAGGAAATAATATTTTGATTAATTGGATGGATATTCACCAACACACACTCTCTTTGCCCTTTCTCTCTCTACCGTAATTCCGTCCATATTGTATGGGCAAACATGAATATGAGATGAACCTTAATTTAATGTGCCTATATATACTATTGCATATTGAGGTGAATCTTGACCTCAGCAACTGACTTAAACTTTCAACATCTTTACGTTTCTCTGTCTCTTGTCTCATACTACAAACTTGTGTACGTTCTTCTCTCTCTGACTCTCTCACACACAAGCACAAAACACACACTCTCACACACTGTCTTTGTTTTTCTTTCTAAAAAAAGAAACTGCATAGCAGTAGTAGAAGGACAAAACAGAGTGTTACCTCTACACGTTGAGCTTCAGCTTCACCACTCCGTTGACCACCGTCGTCGTCGATGCCGCCGAAATCAAAACACTGAATTTCATAGCAGTCTATGCTCAAAAGATTGCTGTAAAATTACATGATCAAAGGCGTGGCAACGACGGTGGTGAACGGGTGGAGATGTTGCTGTTTTTGCCCTTCTAATGGATGTAGTTTTTTCTTCTTCAAAGAGAAAAAATAACAAGTGACACGTGGCGTGATAACAGGCCTTGGATTAATCTAACGGCCCATGTCATTTGAAAGGTTAGAGGATTTGGCTCCTTTATCCTCCTATCTTTCTGTTTTGTCAGTCATTCTTTTCTTCTGTTCCCACATTCATGTAACACACAAATAGTCAGTCAAATACTACTCTCTCTCATTAATACAGATATTCACAGAATCAACATGAGTTGATGTATATGATTCTAATACATTAACATTTATTTATTCAAATATCTCTTATAAATAAGATAAGAGATTATTATCTTAGGTACCTCATTGAAGGTCTCTTATTCCTTTCTTTCTCACAATTTTTATTTTTCACTATTTGCTTCTATTGATTCTAGGTTATTCTAACTAGTATATACAGTTATTGAAAACCCAGAAACCAGAAAACCAAAATGAGAATTTTCATGATTTTTTTTTTTTTTTTCATTTTGCAAAGAAACATACTTTTGACAAAGGGGTGTTCCAAAAAAAAAAAATCTTCGGTGTGGGACACCACTTTTTATTATTGTCTTTTTTACCCTTAAAAGGACTACCTTATACTTTCTTCCTTTGATTTATTTTTTCTATTTGCCTTTTAATCTTCGCAAAGTTTAACACTCACTCAATATTTTACATTTTTTATTGGTTCTGAAATTTTCTCTTGGTAGTAATTTCCCTCTACATAAACTTTGATTTGATTGTTGATTGTTTTTTAGTTTAACTTACTAAGAAAAAGTTTGGCTGTTATTTATGTTTTCAGTTTTTTTTTGTGTGTGTGTGAATTTTCTTCTCTACCGGGCACTGTTGTTTTCTATCACTGTCTAATGTTTTTCTAAATTGTCCTTTGCTTTGTTCTTTCTAATGGTTCAGAGTATCTGTAGTACAACTTGTATTTGACTAATTAACATGTTTCTTCTGTTAATTCATTTTCAAAATCCATTGTGTTGGGTCCAGTTGGAAAATAAAGACAGAACTGAACCTCATGGGTCATAACACCATATTTTTTTAGTATTGATAATAATAATAATAATAATAATAATAATAATAATAATAGTAGTAGTAGTATTATAATAGTAGTAATAGTAATAATAATAATAATAAAATAATAAGACAATGTTGTCTCCAACTTCAATAGTTTTTGGTTTTTTCGGAACTTTTGTTTATGTTTATTATAATAATAAAGTATTATTTTAATAATAATTTCAAACTGAAAATGTCACTCATTGATTTGACTACATAATTGTGTGACACTTTTTTCTTGTTGATAACAGCTGCAGGTGAAGGAGGTGTGAAGATGAAGGAAATAATTAAGAAATTTGACATGGAAAAGGTGATAGAAGAATTTGAGAGGCTAACAAAGGATGCTGGGAATGTTCAAAAGGAAACACTGAAAAAGATTTTGGAAGTAAATGCATCAGCTGAATATTTGCAGAGTTTAGGACTGAATGATAAAACTGATCCTGAAAGTTTCAAGGCTTGTGTTCCATTGGTCACTTACAAAGATTTGGAACCATATATCAATAGAATAGTTGATGGTGATGTTTCTCCTATTCTCACTGGAAAACCAATCAGTGCTATCTCCTTAAGGTATGAAAACACTCTTATTTTCTATTTACTTTCCCATTTGAATGTGAAAAAGTTAGAAGTTTTTTGATTTGATTACAAAATTGTGTTTCTGCAGTTCTGGTACTAGTCAAGGAAAGCAAAAATATATACCATGGAATGATGAATTGTTTGAGACCACAGTGCAGATATATCAAACCTCTTTTGCCTTTAGGAACAGGTATTACTATTATTCATATTATTATGCAGCTTCATTTCCTGTATTTGTTTTCCTACATAGCAGCAATACATTAAACTGAAGTCACCTTTGGTGGTGTCCGACATGTATCGATGTTCGCCACGACACTCACATGTTACATTCAATCGCTTTCATTTTATAAATCATTATCAACGTCTACATGTCAATGCTTTATTGATTTTTGCTGCATACAAAGCATTGGCCTAAACACTGACACATCAACAACAATGATAATTTGAGAAAATTAAAGTAATTGAGCATAACCACATGTGTCGGTGTCATGCAGACGTCAAACACCAACACATGTTAGACACCTGGCACACGTGGTAACATTCGTTTACTATCTTCTTTTTAACAATATCATTGGTATTTACGCTGAAGTTTCAATGCTTCATAGATTTTTTGTGCCTATGAAACATTATTGACACGTCTGACACCAAAGCATGTTGACGTCGGACATCAAACAAACTTTCAATATCGATCAAGTGTCGGTTCTACATGAATTTCTGCTAGTTAGAATTTACAGAAGCTAACAAAATTCCATTATGCAGAGAGTTTCCTATCCAAAATGGCAAGGCCTTAAGCTTCATCTACAGCAGCAAACTATCACAAGCTAAAGGGGGTGTGACAGTAGCAACAGCCACAGCCAATGTATTTAGAAATCCAGGATACAAGCATGCAATGAAAGCACTTCAATCTCCTGGATGCAGCCCTCATGATGTGATATTCAGTCCTAATTTTCACCAATCACTCTACTGCCACCTCTTATGTGGACTGCTTTGCAGAGAAGAAATTCAATTAATTTCATCAACATTTGCACATAGCATTGTCTATGCTTTCAGAACCTTTGAACAAGTTTGGGAAGAACTTATTAATGACATCAAAGAAGGTGTTCTTAGCAGTAGAATCACATATCCATCCATTAGAACTGCAATGACAAAACTTCTGAAACCAAATCCTGAACTAGCTAACTTGATCCACAAGAAATGCATAGGATTGAGCAATTGGTATGGACTAATACCAGAGCTTTTTCCTAATGTTAAGTATGTTCAAGGGATCATGACTGGTGCAATGGAACCTTATGTGAAAAAGTTGAGACACTATGCAGGAGAGGTTCCATTGTTGACTTCTGAGTATGGTTCTTCTGAAGGTTGGATTGCTTCAAATGTGAATCCTAAAGTGGCTCCTGAGTTTGCTACTTATGTTGTTCTTCCTCAAATTGCTTACTTTGAATTCATTCCTTTGTCACAACTTGATGGAACTAAGGTAGAGCTTGAGCCAGTGGGATTAACTGATGTGAAGATTGGTGAAGATTATGAGGTTGTTTTCACTAATCCTGCAGGTACTAAAATATTTATTAACAGTTTTTTTTTTTTTTCCTCTTCTTAAAATGTTAGGGACTAATATGATGGGTTTTCATACTTTAGGAATTAAATAGTTAGATTTCATAAACTTTAGAGACTACCTAAAATATTTAGGGACTAATATGATAGGTTTTCATATACTTTAGAGACTACCTATCATTTTATAAATTAGTTAATGTGTCAGGACTTAAAATCACAATTCCACCAACCACTGCTACTTTTTTCTGTTACAATGGGAAATTTTGATGCTAGCACAATTGATTATTTTCTTTTTATGTTTTGTTTTTGTCTAGGGTGTAAGGTAGAGTGGTTATTGTGAATTTTGGTAATGATTATTGTGTATTTTTGTTACTACAAAGGTTTTGATTCTTTTGAAATGTTCATCATGAACTTAAGAATATATTACTAGTGTTTTTGGAAAGATTGAATGGTTAGTGGTTAGTTTATGACGGGAATGTAATTAAATATCAGTATGTGGTAAGTGAGTGGACAATTATAGAGGAATTGATTAGGGATTTCACTTTCTGACAAAGCTTTTAGCACAAATTGTTATACATAACAAATGTTACACAAGGTAAGTGCTCTAGTGATTTTACTTTTCATTTTTATTGTATGGGATTGGGAGAGAAGAAGTGGTTACTTTGCCTTTTATGCTTGGTGACATGACCTTTATGGGACCAAATTTAGGTAATTTGTATCCCTACATAAGGAACATAGTACATACCTAATCACATTAAATATGTACCTTTTTAAAAAAAAAAAACCTAGTGAAATTTTCTCACCTTTATTAAGTTTAATTATGTTAGTGACAATTAATCTTGGATAATGTGCAGGCTTATACAGATATAGGCTAGGGGATGTGGTAAAGGTTATGGGATTCCATAACTCAACTCCAAAAATCAAGTTTCTTCGTAGGAGCAACCTTATGCTTACTATCAACATTGACAAGAACACAGAGAATGATTTACAATTATCAGTGGAAACAGCATCCCTGTTGTTAGCTGAAGAGAAAATGGAAGTGATTGACTACACAAGCTACATTGATTTATCCAAAGAACCAGGACACTATGTTATCTTTTGGGAAATCAGTGGTGAAGCAAGTGATGAAGTGCTTGGTGAATGTTGCACATGTTTGGACAAATCTTTTGTTGATGCTGGCTATGTTAGTTCTAGAAAAGTCAAAGGTATTGCGGCCCTTGAACTTCGACTTGTTCGAAAAGGAACATTCCAGAAGATTCTTGAACATTATGTTGGATCAGGTGTTGCTGTTAGTCAGTTCAAGACACCTAGGTGTGTTGCTCCTACAAACACCAAAGTCTTGCAAATATTGTTGGAGAATGTTGTTGAGAACTATTTTAGTTCTGCTTACAATTGATTATATTCAACAAGGCAATAATAATAAAGTTATCAATCTAATAAGTAGTTTAAAGAGTATGCACTGATATGTATAAATATTTACTTAGTCATATAATCAGATTTTGTCACATATATATGTTTGTGAGGAATTCTATAAAAAATATACAAATAGGGTCAAGGTAAAATCTGGTTGAATAACTTTGTAATACAATTTTATAATATTAATGCATAATCTTTAAACTTTTTAGTTTTTAAATAGTATGCAACTTTATTTTAGCTATTTTCTACTTTTGATCCATTGCTCAATTACTTTTATCCTCTGCCTCAAGCACTTTCCAACATCTCTGCCATATCTTCATTATCTTTGCTGCACTGCACCCTCTCCATAATGTTGGATAGAAATCCACATGTTTGGTTGGCAATAAAATTAAGAATGTTTATTGAATTGTGGGAAATAAAGGCCATGGTTGTCGGGAATAAAAGTGAAAGTTCATATGAATATGTATCCTATGTCTATGAAATACATAAATAAAATTGAAGAAATTAAAATGATTTTGTAAGCTTAATGTGACATTGGATAAACTTACTTCTCATTTGCTTGATTTTTCACTAAGAAAGAAATTATCTTTACCAACCATGGTTGTTGGGTCTCGTTAAGTGGGCTAGACCCCACAATGTAATTTCGCAATGAGCAATTCTATTCATCGCGACAACAAACATCGTGAGGTTTTCACGAAGAGTTTAAATCATTGGATCTTGTGCATTATTTGAAATACACGGTTGGATGGATGACAACAATAAAAACAGCTGGAAGATGCTATTTGTCCACATACATTGGGATATTTACGCTAGAAAAATGATATTTGTACAACCATTTTGGTACAACTTTTGTACAACTTTCTCTCTCATACTCACATTATGTTTTTATTCTCTCTCTTCCTTTTTCTCTCTCTATTGTTTTTGACCAATGAAAAGAGAGAACAACAAGGTTGTACCAAAGTAGTTGTTCAAATATCACTACTCTTTACGCTATACATTTTTTGCTAAAACTAGCATTTCGAATTTCGCAAAATAATAACAACAAAAGAGCGATGATATATGACACGAGAGGCCATACAACACGACAATGCACGGCAAACAGATTTGGATGTAAAAGTTGATTTAGTACCTCTCCAAGAAAAAAAAATGTAGATAATTTTATTGATTAAGTTGTTTTAATTAGATTTTTTTCCCTTAAATCGATTAAACTTTTTTGATTCATTTTGATAGTTTAAATTTAAATTACAAACATTTGTCACTTAAGAGATCAAAATGAAACAAAAAAAAAATTAAGAGATCAAATTTTCTAATAGTTATAGATCAAAGGACTAAAATGGAAGGAAAATAACTATCTAATGTTTTTTCTTTTGACTAACCATATTTAAAATCGTAAAAGAATCCAAATCTGTGTGTAAGTGTTGTTTCAAGATCTTACTCTAAAATTAAAGATAGATGAGTGACACACATGATGAACACTTTTGGTCACAACTTCAAATATTTACACCTGAATATAAGTCATTTTCAAATTGTGTGACAACATAAAAATAGTAAATGTCCTTAAACATAAGCATTTATTTGATTAAAAATTTGTTCCTAAATATAAGTCATTTTTTCAATTATTAGATACATATATTACTTCTTTTCAAATAAACCCTTGATTAATACTCCATCTAGAATGAAATATAAGCGAAAGGGATAGTTGAGAAGTTGATTTATGTGGACAAAATTTTTAACCACATACGTTCACTTTTCAAATGTCATTTTTGCTTATATCACATTTCGAAGGGAGTAACACTAAGTCTCTTGGAATATGAAAAAAGTAAAATTTACTACTACATACAGATACAAAAGGTATTTTAGATACGACCATACATAAAATAAACACATTATTGTGAATTCGGTAACTCCAAATTTCACATCAAAAAAATTTAGATTTGTGGAGTAGGTATCAATGACAAGCAATAACCAATATAGCCACAAGCAACAACAAAAATCTAGATCTAATCTAGAAATCAAGTGTAGAGCAAAACCACAATTAAACCAAAGAATAAACGAGATAAAGAGAGTAGAGAAAAGATAACAACACCAACAAATATTTACTCAGTTTGGTCAAACAATGACCTACTATAGCGGAGAGATTGATCTCTCCATCCACTATCAATGAGTTCTTTACAAAGAGATACAAAATGTTTATAAGAATTTAGTTTCAAGCTCACAAAGAAGAAACCCTAATTTCTATAATTTTCCCAATCTCATCCCAAAAACAAGAGACTCGATTTCACTCACCCAAGATGTTTCCCAATTGTTTCCCAACTCTAGAATCTAACCCCAAAAGAGAATGAACAATTAAACTTTGATTTCCTAAGTATCTTCTCTTTTGGTCTTTCAATAGTCACCGAAGTTGCTCACAAAGACTCTCATTTGATATGTTTTTCAACCCATGAATCTCTCCCCAAAAAGCACCAACACTTTTTCAAGAGCACCCTCTTTTGGTTCTCCAAGATTCTCATCTTGAAGCTTTGAAACTCACCCAAAAACCCTCAACCTTTAGTATCTAAATACCCAAAAAGTTACCTCATTTAGTTTCCATGAGATTCACCAAGTTTACTCAACAAATGGGTCAAGGAGTGCTTAAATAGTATTTCAGATCCTCTCAAATCGTGCTACGATTTTACATTAGTATATAGTACAATACTGAACGTTATCCAATATCGTGCCACGATTTTATCCTCTCGGACCACAATTTTTGTCGAAGAAAACTGCAATTTCTGAACCAAAATCGTGCCATAATTTTGCTGAAACACAAACATCCAATTTTGAGTCAAACTCAACACACATTAACGGGCCGGACCTTAGGGTGTGCAAAGAGCTCAATGGAACCGGGCCTCTCCAAGGTATGGGCCTCAGGAAAAAAAATTATAGTCCAGTAGTACTACTAAGTACTACCCCACTAAAAAAAATTTCTTATTCTCTTTCTCTCTGATACTACGCGTTCAATCACTATCACTCCATCAGACTTTCCTTTTCTTCTTCCCCGATTTGATTTCATTTTCCTCTTCTGTTGTCTTGTTTTAGGCCCATTAGAATTGGGTCCTCTTGCTTTTGGTGTTAGGTGAGTGTTTTTTAGGGAGGGTGGTTTGAGGTTACCCATGTATACGGTAGTGATTTTCACCTTTGGGTGTATAGCATATATACGGCACCTTGTATTTATCTTTTAAAAAATTAAAATAGAACATAGTTCTTTTAAAAAAAATACGTTTTTATTTTATTATGGGTCTCTTTTCACTTACAGAGTCGAGCCTCTAGATTTGTAGGAACGGCCATGTTAACTACAATACCAACTTTTCTCAGTAGAGTGAAACAAACAAAAAGTCATTATATATAGGGACGGAGGGAGTACATTATAGTAACTCCCTTGTTTTGCTATGGGAGGTCGAATTATGTGTAGGTATCAAGGTCCCAAACCAACACCAACAGGCCAAGCTAAATGAGTTGCAAATTTCTAATTATGATGATTCATTTGGCCTAATATTGAAAATTATCATAGAAAAATCAATTTTAGCATAAAACGTGACAATGCATGTGGGTTACAAGCAAGCTCTTATTAATTAATATGGTAAACAAATTCATAATATAACTTGTGTCAACTTGTAAAATTATATTGTAATTGTAACCAAAAAACTTGAAAAAATAAATGTATATCTTCTATGTCCAAAATAAAACAAAATTTGATATTTTCAAATTATTTATCCTTATGGTAGGTTAACTACATTTTTGGGTTGTGTGGTTCAAATCATATTCGAGACAGCATTATAGCAAATGGTTATTATTTAATTATAGTCCTAACCCAATATTTAATTCACCGGATCTGTCATTTTCTTGAACAAACTCGAGCAAATTATTAGTATAGAAAAATCCTTTTTAGGTATATGTAGGTTCTTGGATGATAATTATCCTCATCATGCACATGATATGTCAAGAATCTTACGATTTAAATCTCCCAAATAAATATTTTATTTTGTATTTGTTACAAAGAAGAGCATTGGCACCATATTATAGAAGTGGAAGACCAAAATAATGTAGATTACTGTCCTTGTGGCAAGATGAGTGGTAGTATAGCTTCTAAGGATTTTAGAGAAGATCAGAAAGATGAAAGATCAATATTTCCCATATGGGATTGTGGTAGTCCATTATATGACTCATGTGAATTGGTCACACTTTCTCATATGATTGAGAGACAAATGATGGAATGGCCACATCTTGGTGGATCAAAACAAATCATCACAAAGTTCTCTAATCTTGATGAAGTGATAATTTCAAATGGAAATGGCAAAGGTTCTTCCATGTGGATCAATTTGAGTGAATTTTTTGAGAAGATCAAGTGGAAGGGGAAGGTAAATGGAAAGAAGCACAAGAAAATAGAATTTGGGCTTTTTAGCTTTTATAGTCGATTTCTTTGTGGAGGAAATAGAGTACTCACATGAACATAATAAGGTGGTGAGAATTAGTAATTTTACTCTTCATTCTTAATGTATTGCATCATTGAACTTTGATCCTTTGAAATTGTTTGAAAAATAAGTCTAATTGTGCTCTTAGTTTTTTTTAAGCAAATTTTGTTCTTAGTTTTTCTCTTTTGTAATTGTGATATATATATAATTTAACAGTCATGCTATTTGGTATGAATTAATTTCATCACAAAATACGCAAAACAATACATGTACAATTTTTAAAGGGAGCCACTGGCTAAAATTGAAAAGCTTTTTCAAGGCAAACAACATTTTCCATTATTTAATAGGTTGAAATATTGTGTTATGCAATTAAACATCAAACCTATCATTAATATAGAGCTTATAAGATGATGACATGCTTAGAAATCTTACCTTTTATTTCTTCTAAACAAAACCCAACATACAGCCATAGGTGAATCAATATTCTACCATTTGAGAAATTGAGATTATTCCACCGTCCATTGGGATACAAAGCACATAAAATCCATTTAGATGACCCACGTTAAGCTCAAATAATATTGTCTTTTATGATTACAGGACCCTCTCTTTTAAAAAAAAATGATTATAGGACCCATGTATTTTTCTATAATAGAGCATGAACGTCTCTTTCACACATTATGTAGGATGTATAAGAGAAGTCAAATAAAATTTGCAAATTGTTATCAAGATATTTTTTTTTTTTACAATGTAGCTTCACATGATTTTATTTTGGTATACCAAAAAAGTTGTTTATTTTCAATTTTGGTGTATTTCCCATGTGTAAGTCTCCATAAGAATGATGAGTCACTATTTGAAGAGTGTGCTGCAATGTGCCCTGTTCACCGATATGGGGATGGTGGATGTTAAAAGGCAAAAATGAATGGTATGGGCAATTTTGCAAGGAGATGGACTGTGATATGGACCCTTGATAACGTAAGCACATTTACTCCACGGTCTATTCATATTATCGGTTTCTATTTTACTTGTTTTGTGGTGACAACATTTTAAGAAGTGGGAAATATTGATGGAGATAGGTTAAAAATTTAATATATAATCATGCATAGCTAGGGATGACAACAAAAGAAATGTACTACATCTATCTACCGATGTCCGTTGGCAAATTTTTAAAAGAGGAATGATATATGGACATCATTTTTATACAACCAACAACTTTTTTGCTATTTTTTAATAATTTTTTAGTGATTTCGATTTGCGTGTTTCTCACAATATTAAAGGATGTTGCATTAATTGTTCAATTTTGGTTGTATAAATAACATTGCTCTTTTTAAAATTATCAAAATATTTGATTACTTGAATATAAAATTTGTCCACACGAAATAAAGTCTAACTTAACTTTCTTATGTTTGTTTAATGATTGAGTAGGAATTTTGTTGTGTAAGTGAAAGTGCAATATATTACTATTTTTATATGTTGATACTCTTTTGTGTTGTCAAAAGTGGAGAAATAAATTTAGCTCAAATGCACTTTTGATCTCCTATTTTAAAAAAAAATTAAAGTTTTGGCCCCCCCTATTTAAAAGTCAACTTTTTGGTCTCTCAATTTTAATTTTTCTTGAGTTTTGGTCCCCCCCTCTCATTTTGAAGTTAATTTTGATGAAGTGGCGCTATCATTGATGATCCACGTCAATCTCTAGATTATGAAGACAAGAATATTTAATTTCAAACATTCACGAATCCACTCTCTTTTAAATCATGAAACGTAAATCAAGTTAAAAGCCAATTAATAAAAATCGTTAAGAACAAATATTAGATAAACAATGCATTTGAATTCATCCGGATAAACATCAAATCACAAAACAAGGTTTGCATCCAATCTCAACTCATCCCTAGGTTGGGAGTTTAGCTACTCATAACAGAATTGCAATTTTTCTCTCACTCATCCCCGTAACTCTTGTTCTTTTCGGCCTCCCCCTTTTATGAGTGTTTTCTTTTTTCTTTAATTGTTGTCATTAATCCTCTTTTGTTGATTGTCCATTTATATAAGAATAAACAAAATGATGCTTACTTCTTAATAATTGGTAATTTATCATATATATTCTTTGAACAAAATGATGAGATCTAAAATTGAAAATTTTGCACCTCAACTCTCTTGGTAATGTTTCACTTCAGATGATTAACCTATTCAACTCAACAATTGAAATAAAACACTACAAAAATTGGCCGGTTAGAGAGAAATTGAAAGCAAACATACTTAAGCGACTGAAATCTTGCAAAACGATAGTTTATGTAAAAAAAAACTCTAAATTCAACAATAAACTAATAAAAATAGACTAAAAACTTAATTAAAAAGACTGTAAATATAGTGACAGATGAGGAATCATATCAAGGTGAGGAACGTTTTCAATATATCTTGAATGTTTTGTACCTACACCAAATAATGAAATAGCACTAAAAGAGAAGTGATTGACGTTTTCAGATATGAGTCACATTATTGCAACTTGCTACAATAAAGTTGTGCTTAAGTTGACAATGAAACCTATATTTGTGAAACTTTTTTCTCAATTAGAAGACAACCACCACTGAACACAAGTACCCATATTACGTGTCTTGCCTCTATCCCGGATCACTTTGCTCATGTATTTTTGAAAGACGTGTGTCCAATACCTCCATGTATGGAGTGGAAACTACACAAGAAAGATGAATCCAATGTAGCTTCTAATACTTTATCTTAGGTTTTGATTGATGTCTCATCTTTTAGGATAGTTTTAGATATATTGTTTTGTCCACTAAGTTTATAACTTATTCTCACTTTGCATAAAACTTTTGAGCATGCATAACAATCTTTGGTAAGAATCATTTTTCAAAAGTCCTGTAGTGGTGATCATGTTTTGGTGTTGACTTTAGTGCCGTGGTCTTGGTGAACTCCTTTTTCAATAGTAGTTTTTTTTTATCAAAAACCTTTGGATTTTTTCCAGGCCTTCTTTTGTATATTTTCAACTCTCTTAAAACACCTTTACACTACTCAAATTGATTGAAAATGGCACAACTGACAGTTTGAATCAATTCAGACAAGTCAGAGAGTTTGTTGGCACATTTTGAATCGATTCAAACCCTTGTAGAAGGATCATCGAATCGAATCAATCTTCATAAGAGTTACGTTCATGTGGAATCGACCCAATCTTCATATGAATCATATTAATCATCATATGTTGTTCATGATCCTTTTTTAGTCTCTAAACCAATTCGGCATATGTTCGAATCAATTTTGACAGTATATTTTCACTAAAAATATGATTTCTTTTGCAATAAACCTCCACACCAATAAATACAACATTTCCTCATTTTACCCATTTACTAAATTCATTCATTAGTTTTGTCTCTACTCTCCTTCTCTCAAAAACCATAAGAAAATACTTTCTTCATAGTTCTTTGTGAAAATTTGGATCTAAGATTAGAGGGACAAATGTAGGTTGTGTAATGGTTTGAATCTTTCAAAGAATTTGAGGTGCTCAAAGTTCCAAAGGCTACAAGAAATAATCGAAGGAATCTATGCGGAAGAAGGAATCTTGACGAACATTGCTAAATGATTTGATATAATAGAAGATTTGAAGGGTTGAGGTATCAAATTTGTCGATCTCGGATTTGGATCAAGTTAGAGGCAATCTTGATACGCGTAGTTTAGGACCTTGGTAATCTTTTAGGTTAAAGAGTGGTACAATTCGTAATTGCTTGTAATCAAACCTTGTAGCACATCGTGCAAACATTTAATCATAGTGGAAGACCGTAGATTTTTCTACAAAGAGTGGATATACCCCATAGCGAGGACGATTAGGGGAACCACTACAAATCCGGTGTATTCTCTTTCCTTATCTTTTAAATTCCCACATTTTATATGAATATATGTCGCATGTATCTACTTCTACCAAGTAAATCATGTCTCAGG
>Ga0315915_1006520_pt1 | contig 14221 bp, 13 predicted proteins | sample MpolbnodulesMG_FD_207738 | JGI IMG/M metagenome (GOLD analysis project Ga0315915, IMG submission 207738) | Medicago polymorpha root nodule microbial communities from Los Angeles, California, United States - branched nodules | ecosystem: Host-associated > Plants > Roots > Nodule | place: USA... | reverse complement strand
CTAACCCTTGGTAGAATTTGCAACTTCAAAGGTAAGAAGAAGCAACAGAGCTAGAATCCGGAGATATTTAAAGAAATTCTTTAAATCAAATCCACTTTTCACTAAGCAGAGTTATCATAGGTTGAAACATAATGGAGAGAATCAGTCACCTTAGTTGTGATAATCTTTTCCGCTTCCGATTCTTCTTATACGCAACAACATTTTTCGTGTTACGGTTACCAGAAGGAGTAGCCGAAATTGAAGATCGTTTGCCAATGATGGTTCTGCGTTTCTTTGAAACCCATTTCAGAGGCATATTGTTTACTACAGTACCAATATCAGTGGAATTATTCAGTTCAACAAGTTTTTGAATTTGATCTAGCATTTGGTGGGTCCAAGCCAATGACAAGTCCAACGCAAATGAATCGTCAACAGGTTTTCTCCATAGATCCATTAAAACCTCTTCAAACGACCGAAAAGACATTGACGATTGACAACCTTGAAGATTTTCACAAATCATGTTTACCTTGATGACATGCTTGCAAAGGTTACCATGCAATGACCAAGAACAATCACAGAATGAAAATTCAGATCCCGGATTCCAAACTATATGTGTTAAGCTGCTGTCTTTCTTGCTTGCCACTTTGGCAAAGAGGCGGTTTTTATCGTCCAAGGTGACAGCAGAGTCGGGAATTTCAAGTGCTCGGTGCCATGACGTAGAAGCAATATAACCTTCTTTCACATTCTGGAAAGAATCACTTTCATCAGCGAAACGATCAAGCCAGTAGCTTGAATGCAACTCAGTTGTTAACTTATGGACTAACCAATCTACTCTTTGCAGCGCTCCGAGATGTGAATCATCAAAAAGTTTGGCTTTCAGTTTAACATGGTAGGCTTCTAATGCTCCAGAGGCTTCCTGGCTTGCCAGTGGCACATTTCTCATTGTTGAAAGCCACATTTCTGCACAACAGAGGAAAGGAAGGGTAAGGACACAGCAAGTTAACATATCAACGACTAATTGACTACACCGAAACTTCTGAAGCAAAATGAAGAAATTTTTTTAGCTACAGTATATGGTGAAACCAGGATATGTAGTTGCTGGCACTGGTGCGATCCAATGCGGATAAAGGAAATTTTTAAAATTCAAGATACAATAAGGCCTTGATACATTAATAAAAAACTTCATAAAAAAAGTTATATTACTATAGGTGGATCACAAGGTGAGGGCTCAATTAAGTCCCTCACCGGTGGAACAGAGAAAATAAACCATCAGATTTGACCAATGATTGAGATTCATTAAAAACAAAAGTAAGAAAATTTACATATTATCACACAATTTTTCTCCTATCATCATCACCAAGAACCCATAAGTGCAAATTAGGCATCGGAAACATCAGGATCATCAATTTTTCTAATTCATCATCATCCATAGAGGAGTTGGAAGATTTTTAGATCCAAACTTCACAAAATTTCGAACTTCACATATTTTTAGATCCATAGATATAACCGTCAACATTTTTTTTTGTTGATCCAATATTATTTTGTTCTTGTATGTTTACCAAATACTACCCCCATGAAAATTCTCCAAAACAAAAGGGACGCATAAATTTTATTTTCCATAAAATGAGAACAAAAACCTTCACCATTATTATTAATATTAACACTAATGTTATTTTTAAATGTCTCATGTTCTAAAGGATGAATAACCACTATCTGAATCTGATTTAATCTTCTTGTGAATTGCTCTCTCTATCATGAAAAATTATCGAACAAGTGATGAAGAATTGATTAGGGTCTGTAAATCAAAAACATCTCAGAGGATTTTGTCTCAAGGACTAGATTGTGCATGAGAAAGGACTAGATTGTGTGTGAGAATGTGTAGGTGATCTTACTTTTATTTTTAATGAATCTGAAACATTGATTAAATCTAATGGTTTATTTTCCCCTGCTCCACCGGTGAGGGACTTAATTGAGCCCTCACCCTAGAATCCACCATTATTATAAAAATGATCATTCCTCATTAATATATTACTATAAAAATGATCACAATTTACAAAAAATACTACTTGTAATCAAAACTAGTTTAAAAGATATATTATTATTTTAAGGGGAAATTACTTTGACCTTCCCTGAGGTCTGTTCAAATGTATCATACCCCCTCTATTTGTTAAAAAGCAATAACCTCCCCTAGACATTAATTATTTTTTATGACACCGTTAAAAATCAAAAGTCTAACCACCGCTTTCACTTTTTGCTCTGCCTAATACTATTACGTTAACAAAATTGAAACATTGTCTCCTTTCTTACTTAAAAGGTTGGAGCCCACAATCTAAAATATTGGGAAGAAATTGCAACAATTTTACATCTGGAGAAAAAAAGGCTGAATACCAAAGGATGAATACAAAAGAATGCAAGTTATGTTGAGCTATCTCACAACCGTTTGTAGGTTTGTGGGAAATGGCAGAGATTTAACTGGAAGAAAGTCCTGTTCACAGAAGCATTGCGTGATTTCCAACGCAGCAGCTCTCATATCCTAGCTTTCACATACAGTGACTATGGGCTGTTCTCACAGAATGCTCGGGATGGGTTATGGATTTGAATGGGTCTTGATGACGGTTTTGCTCTTGATTTAATTTTTAATTTAAATTTGTTTATTCCATGTAAACAGTGTGATAACTTTGAATAAACCTCAGGGGAGGTCAATGTAATTGTCCCTTATTTTTAATCTAACTAAAAAAAATTGTAAACGATGTCTTTTTAACTTTTAAAAACATGAAGTGTACTCGTCTGCAATCCCGTGCATATCGCTAAAAGGTAGAAGAATACGACCTATCATGAGACCCATTGAAGTCATATCTCACGGTATTGTGCTGTATCAGTGATGTATCTCAGTATTTTGTTGTATCAGTGATGTATCTCATTCTTATCCGATAGTTTTTGTGTTTTCAATAAAAAAATAGTTCTGATATTTCTAGGATATGTATCCAAGCATATCCTAGAAGTATCTATATCCGATATTGATAGTCTGATAATTCACCTATTTTCTGTATCCGGGCTATGCATAATATGCCTTAATCCAAACATGTATGTTTTATATGCATGCAAGAGAAAAGTGGAGAAAGATCTAACCAATCTTGGGCACCCAGGACACTCTGAAATATTCTAAGAAATCAGTTTGGTCAATAAAATCCAGCATAAGTTGTTCCAAGGCAAGTGATGTATTTGTGCCTCCCCAAATGCTGTACACAATTGTCCCTAGACGCTTAAAAATCTCGCGCTGAACCTCGATATTATTGCATTTCCTCACAATATTCCTGAGCCATGATCTACGAATACGCCATAGTGAAAATAGGACAGGACAATCAAATATATCACTGTAAAAGCAAACAACGAAAGGCAATTAAAATCAACTATAGAACTTTAAACCAAACGCATTTTAAAGAAATAAAAATCTTGCCTCAAAAGATCAATATCAGCTGCAGCATCGTCAATTAAAAATCCACTGACTTTCCATCCAGGCTCAACACTACGAGCTCGGTCAATTAAAGCTTTAAGCCATTTAGACACATCAGGCTTTGCAAAGCTTCGTGTAATGATCCATGCGACAGGAAGAGCATGTTGTCTTGAATCAAAAACAAGTAGCGTGAACAAGGGATACTGCCAACATGAAAAGATAACCAAGTCGGGTTGATTGAAAATATATTTCAATGTGAATCAGATAATTATGATTCTCTTAGGTCTAGCATAACATAAAAGTCGTGAATGAAAAATAATTACTTTAAGTCTCTTCACACCAAACGATGAGTCTGCAGCAACAACACTACGATGACCAAAACGAACCATTTGTTGCAGCTGCCATTCTGTTTGGATCCCTAAGATGAAAGGGTCTGACTCTGAAGTATCCTGATGAAAAAATACAGATTTTCTATTTCGTTCAACCCACATGCGGATGCTAGCTTGATCATCCAAATCCAGCTCATGAGTAGACCTTTTGATAATCATGCCCAGCTTGTGAACATACTGAGAAGCAAGGCTATTGACTTGTGCATTTGGACCACAATATCGCTCAATCCCTTCGATATGTTTCTCCAAGATATTCTCTTCTGGAATGCCGAGATATATCATGGACATTGTTTGCTGCTGAATTTCATTGCATATATATGGAATCTTTTTGGCACCTGGGCCAATAGCATCTCTATCAAGTGGTCCATGGCAGATAAAACCGGACGTATTAACATGACGCCTCACATTGTATATAATAAGTGCAAGTGATGGACGAGCATAAAGACGTTTGACAACAAAATGACAGGTACAACCCCGCATTGATTGAGGTCTAGCAGCACGATTTCGAGTATTGAGTCGATATCTCCGACTAGGTAGTATCTCTCCACCCTCCCCATAATTTTCTGGGCCAAATGAGCACCAGTACCTTCACACAGAGAACAAAATTCAACATGACTGGGATGATAGGGCCAAAATGATACTCATGAGAGAGATAGAGAACATGATTGTATTCATGAGGTAAAAGCTCATTAGGAGTCATTTTGATTACCAATAGCTAGTAAATTGTTTACATGATTTATCTTATTTATCGAACTCAATTGCACCAACTCCTAACAAATTTCTGACTACTAACAGAATTTTATTCTCCTAACTATTACTATTCTTAACAATGACAACATAACTATTGGAATCCCAACCGTGTGCGTATCAACCTACTAATTCCCTAGTATGCTATGGATTCTAAATTCAGGATAACAAAAGGAAAATGGTTCAAACTTATGATAATTTGTAACCATAGGGAATTTAACAAGGATATAATTTTCTAAAAGGAAAACATGACATCATTTCACAGAACAAAGTTTAACATGATAAGATAAGCATTGGAATCCTGATTGTGCACATGACCACTTAAGCTTCAAGTTATTAGTTTTTTACTCTGCTATTGATTTGAATTGAAACTTCAGACAGCAAAAGGAAAATGGTTTGAACTTACCAACATGGAAAACATTAGGGAACTTACCAACAACAGCAGCAACAACAACAATCAAGCCTTATCCCACTAAACAGGGTCGGCTACATGGATCAAATGCTTCCATAATGTTCTATCATATATCATATCCCTATCAAACCCATTAATCTCTTAATCCTACTTGGTGGGTTCTCTTATAGCTTTTCTAGGCCTTCCTCTGCCACTAGTGATTTGACTACTCTCCATCTGATCTACTTTACTTACTAAAGAACCTACATGTCTTCTCTCTAGGTACCCAAACCACCTAAGCCGATTTAACAAGGATCAAAATTTCTACAAGCGAAACATGAAATCATTTGACACGACCAAACTCTAATGCTCTACCATATACAAACTAAACAAGCAAAAAAAAATCTATAAAATATATTTTTAAAATGTCACAATCTTCTGATCACATAACCAAAAGAGTAAACAAAAAAACAAATATGATAAAAAAGAAAAAACTCGATCATAATAACTTAGAATAAAGGGTAAGAATGAATGCAGAAACTCACTGCCTGTACTCAAGATATTCATCATCCTTATACTCCTTCAAGGTACCAATAGTCCGTTTCCTTCCTCTTTCGATATGAAACCGAGTCGGACACAACACATTCGAACACTCTCCAATTATAAAAGCATCAACTCTATCATAAGGAATAAGGGCAACCTCATCATAATGTTCAGCATTCCCAAACTTAGTCCAAGTCAAGTCAGCAGCAGAAAACTCTTCCTCAGATGGGTCTTGCAAAGGAATATTCCTAACTGATTCAACTATAGCCATCTCCATAAAGGTTCAAACAAAAACCAAACTTTTTCAAATTTCAGAAATTATTGGTGAAGCATTGAACAGAACACCCTGAAATAAAAAATAACATTTAGAAATGACCCTTTTGAGATAAATAGTTAAAGATTTGATTTTGATAAGTTTTATGAGGTTTAAGCAACAAAAGTTAAGTAATTCAATACAAAAATTGTGGAAAAAACACAAAAATTAAAAAATATATAAAACATAAGATCATGAGTGAAAAATGAAGAACATACCCTTTGTGATTGTGTGATTTTGTCGAATTTGCGCTGCAATGAAGGAATTTTTGGTGGTGATGGAAACGACGTGTAGAGTGTTGTCGTTTTGGTGACGGTGAATTACATTTCGTTACTGAGAACTATAGCCGTCAACATGTACAAACTAAAACCCTACTTTGTTTTTTTCTTTTCCTCTTAAAAACCCTTGAGTTTGAGTTTTTACAGTTGAGATTAATTTTTAATCACACATTTTTTAAACATGATTTTGGTCTTTTTTTTGCAAAAAATGTAAGTTTTTTCTTGATCCACAAGTATTTTTTATGGTTTTGTAAAAAAAAGAAGAAGCTATTTTTTGATGATATGTACGATCATTAATGATCTAATAGTGATAGTGATGTGGCACACATGGGTTGGCTAAACTAAATTTCATGTCATTATTTTGTAATTAAATTATTTATTTATGAATAATTTAAAGAATAAAAAATTAGAATAGAAAAAGAAACTTGTTAACAAATAGTTTATGGCATTAGGTAAGGATTCTAAAATAAAAAATTATTTGGTTAAATATTTCATTCTTAAAAAAAAATTAAATATTTTAATTTTTAATGTATTGATTGCACAAATTTTCATATAAAATTACCTTTAAAAAAATCTTAGAAAAGCATTTATGAAACACTTGTTAATATTTTTCATAAATAAATCATAATTTTTTTAAAAATGAGAATAAACCTAACAAAACAGAAACCATAAGAAATATAAACAACATCTTCTTCCATCTCCCCCTCTTCTTTTCCCTTCCATCTGGTTGTCATCCTCACATATCTCTCTAATTAATATAATCATAAAGATTATCAAAAGAAAGGGGAAAAGATCGGGTATTGATGTCATCACAATTTCCAAATCACGTAACATCTTTACCTCATCAACATAGTTCACACTATCTCACAAACATCAACAACGCATAACACATCTTCTTTCTCTATTCTTCATCAGCCACCATCACCACAAACATCACTAACCCACATATTAAAAAAAAATACACCTAAGGACGAGGAGGTGGTTTAAATTGTGTTGACCATTTTAAATCTCTCTCTAAGGTGAGAACTAGATGTAGCAAAAATGTTTATGATAAATATTGATTGTACCTGACCAGAAGGTGATTGCCGATGTGGTGTTAGATGGTAGTTGTGAGCAATTATTTTGGCTGAAAACTGCGGGGTGATGTGTACATGCAGACACTCCGACGTTCAAGTCGGTATTGTGTTTTAGAAGGGGGCTTATGAGAGTAGAGAAAATCCAACATTAGGGACTGTTGCAAGTCCCCTTGTATACTAAAGAGGTGCATGAGCCATTGTAGGGCACACATAAGGCTTCAATGTTTACATATTCGTGGGAATCGTAACCGTCGAGCAAGTTTCATGACAACATGAGGGAGATGTTACTATTTAGGTTTAAATGGGTCTCTGATTTGTTGCAGGCACCCCATTGCAAAGAGGGGTGTGTTGTAAGTAAATAGTCCAGATGTTAGATTTGGGTCATTTTGGATTGGGCCTGTAAAATAAGCCTGAGAGTGTTTGCTCGGTTTAGAACAAATATCATGTGACGTCATTGACATTCTCTTTAATCTCATCTTGTTTTACAGAGAAACATAACAATGGTTCAACATTTTATGATGCCAAGATCAAAAACAATTTATGAACTTTGAAGTCAAAACGAGAATATGTCAAAATATATTCTTTCAAGATATAACACCCTCTTAATCTCTTAATATTTTTCTTCTCCTTTTTCCATCAAACAAAAAGTTAATAAAATATCGAGCAAGGATATTTGTATAAAATAATTTAGTGAATTATTTTGGACAACTCTCTCATACTCACATTATGTTCTTACTTTTTACTTTTTTTGTGTATGAGGCAGCTTCCAGTCAAGTTATTAACTTACCCAAATCGTAGATATATTGTAGTAGGAATGTTTCTGATACCAGGAAGGCGTCCATCACCAATATCATGGTTGTTCAATATGTGCTTAGTACAGGGGAATATTTGGGTTTTTCATGTATGATAGGTTGTGATAGAGCATTGACTTTCTCGTATATTAAGGATCACGTTTGGAAAATAATAAATTCTTGGAGAATGTCTATCTGAAGCCGGTCCTGAGGTGACAAATAAATTAGTCTTACAAGCCATCTCGTCCCATGTAATGAGCATATTTCAGTTATCTACCTCACTCATTACTACAATTGAGAAGAAGATGAACCCATTTTGGTGGGGCCACGACGGTTCCAATAATCGTCGTATTCATTGGATGTCATGAGAGAAGATGTCGATACACAAAGTCGATTGTGGTATGTGTTTCAAGGATTTATCGGCTTTCAAATTGACAATACTAGGTAAACACGAGGTGGAAATTCCAAACAGACTCGCACTCTCTGGTATCTCATATTTTTAAAGCTCGATATTTCTGTTGTTAAAAAAAAAGCTCGATATTTCCCCTATAAAAGTTATCTCACGACCAACCTGGATCGCAATCCGAGCTATGTTTTAAGGACAATTTTGACGACATTCATATTTTGGTCGGGTATTTGACGCCTGAAAGTGGCACCGAAGGTATAAAAATCTCGTTTGCCGGATGTGTCATGGATGTTTTCCAATCTGAATTTGTCTATAAGTTAAAGGGGTGTAGTGTCTTACGAACTGTGTAAGTTGTAATTCTAATCATGAATATCTTCTGCATGACGTGTTTGATTGTTCTTTTTGATGTACAGGTGCGACAAATGGAAGATTTGTGGGATGATGTTGACCATATCGTTATTACCACCGATTCAATTGTTATGCCATATTTTCTTTACTGCAAACTCTGAGACATGGTTATGCCCAACGAATGGCTACCATAATTTAGAGTTTATGGAAACACCGAAACCTTAAAAGTTATGGAAGGATGGAAGGAGATATGCGTTAATGTTATTGATAGAGGAAACCATTTAATATACGACAAATCACCCTCGAAGCACGAACAACCAACAACAAGAAACACAAGGCAATGCAGCCCGTGTTTAACATATGGAGGAAACACTATCGCCATCTTATTCTGGTACAACATCTCTAACTTGATGACAAAGATCACGACACGATATGTTTAAGTGTAAATCAATGCCTCTTTCTCAACTCAATGAAATTGCACATGTATTTGTTTACGTGATGGCAATGGAACTTATGTTATGGAGAAAACTACGAGCTTTTCATCTTTATGCCTCATATATATTTGGGAAGCATTGAGTTTGTTTCACGCTTTGCAATGGTTGAATAACATTTAAATGAAAATAGTAATTTTCCTTTCCTTTTGCAATACCCACCCCCACGCGCTGACCAGTCGCGTCTCTCCCACTTAAAATTTCTCCCACAATTCCAAATCAAAAATCTCACACTACGCTCCCAAAAATCAAATCATATAAATAAATCATACAAACAAAAAAATTCAACACAAATTATTTCAAATCCTTCTTCTTTCTTTTCAGATCTAAACATAATAATAACACTGACGAAAAATAAAATAAAATAAACACTCTCTTTCCAATATTTCATTCTTTCTCTAATTTGAATTTTTTGAATTGAAACCCGTTATCGTCGATTCCGATGTCGGCATCCACCGTGTCAATCACGGCGGCGAACCCGGGCACTCGTCGGAGACCCGTCATCTCCACCGACAAGAAAACCGCTAGTAATCTCGAACTTCTCGCCAACGACGTTGCCGCTTCTCCTAACACCGCCGGCGACGGCAAGAATCCTTCCACCGCCGGTAACGGTCGTGACTTGAGTCATCACTCGATCCGAAGCGATGCTGTTCTTTCGAAAGATTTGGCACCGGCAACCAAGAGGGTCGCCGGTGGGGATTCTACGCGGAGGGTGAGGAAGAATGGTGGGAAGTCTGAGAAGCAGAAATGGGTTACTGTGGCGAGGATTTTCGCCAAGAATTTTGGGCTTTTGGTGATGGTTGTTGGGTTGGTTCAGTTGATTAGATGGTTTGCGGTGAAATCAGGGGAAGGTGTTGTCGTTGGAGGAGGAGGGTTTGGTGGGTTTTCTGAGTATGAGGACAGGATTTCCGAGATGGAGGGTTTGTTGAAGAAGACGGCGAAGATGATGCAGGTGCAGGTTGATGTGGTGGATAAGAAGATTGAGAATGAGGTTGATGGGTTAAAGAAAGAAATGGATGCGAAAATTGAGCAAAAAGGCGCGTTCTTGGAGAATGAGATAAAGAAATTGGCGAATAAGGGGGATAAATTGGAGAGGTATTTGGAGGAATTGAAGGTGGAAGATTTGTTAACAAAGCAGGAGTTTGAGAAATTCGTCGAGGGTTTGAAGAATGTGAAGGGGAATGGGTATGAGGGTGGTGGTTTGGATGAGATAAGGGAGTTTGCTAGAGGGGTGGTTGAGAGGGAGATTGAGAAGCATGCTGCTGATGGGCTTGGGAGGGTGGATTATGCTCTTGCAAACGGTGGAGCTTGGGTTGTGAGACATTCGGAGGCTTATGATATGCAGAGGGGGAATTGGTTCTTGTTGAATGCTAGAAATGGTGTTCATCACAATGCTGATAAGATGTTGAAACCGAGTTTTGGGGAACCTGGACAGTGTTTTCCGTTGAAGGGTAGTAGCGGGTTTGTTCAAATTAGGTTGCGTGCTGAAATCGTTCCTGAGGCTGTTACCTTGGAACATGTAGCAAAGGTGATGCCATGCATATTCTTTTTTAACTATATACAGTTGTTTTTATCTTGTCTTGTCATGATGTGAATTAGTTAGTAGTATAATCTTTGACTTGCTGTTATTGTTTTGTGTACTTCCTTGAATTTATGAAAATTTTTAGTAGTTGAGAGAATTGAGATGTTTGTTATAGGAAATTTGATGATGCATATGCTTAGTTTGAGAATCTGCATGATGTGCCCATGAATTAAGTTTATGTTATGTAGGATCATAGTATATCAATTAGACTAGATGTGGCTGGCTTATCCATGAGTTTGGGTGAGTTATGTAGGGTGTAGTTTTTAGAAGTGGCAATCTGTTTTCTTTTTTCTTTGTAGTTGGGCTACTAAATGAGATGAAAAATAAGTTTATGTTATCTAAGATCATATCAACTGGCTGCGACTAGTTTTTTGATAAGTGCATGCATAGGTGAGTTATGATCCGTATAGTTTGTAGAAGATGCAATTTGTTTTTCTTGTACTTAGGCTACTAAATGTGATGAATTAAAAGTAAAATTAATGCTATTAACTAATTATTAGCGGTTGAGTTGTGGATGTCCACAAATTGGCTTTTTGAATCAAGCTTACATATGATAGGAGAAACAACTAAGTCGCTTTTGATATGTGAATGTATGAAGCTTACTGCATTTATATTTGCATCACAATGTGTCAAGGGGAAGATGGTGATACTTATGCTTCTGTAGTTTGTGTTTTTATAAGTCTAATGCAATGATTGCTTGGTCTTTTCTTGATGTTCTTTGTTGTGTTAACAATATTGAACCACCCACCATATGTGGTTGAGTTTGAGACTTTTTTTTATTCTTAAGTCTTATATACATAGCCAAGCACTGTGTCTGATGTTGTGCTATCTTCATGTTTGAATAGATCTATGTGTTACTTAAAAAGAGTATTGACTTTTCTCATACGGAGAGATCTCTAATTTTATGTCTCTGTTGTTGCATTTTACATTATTTGAGAACATTTTGGCATGGAGTTTAATTGAAAGCTTATTCACATGAATTTTATGAAAGCGTTTCTAAATATTTATCAACCTATAATTGATTTAACCATGATTTGACAGTCTAATTCACATATACATGTTTGTTTTCTTGGTTATTTGAGAGTCAAGGCACATTCCTCATTAAATGAGACATTTGTTATCGTTCACATACTGACAAGAGATTAAAGCCCATTGGGTCTATCCATATTGACACTAGAAACTTGAAGGACTGTGTTTTACATCAAAAGAACATGACTTATTAGTTTAGTGCTTGAACTTTTGACTTACTCTGATTAAGAAAACAAATATTGCTTCCGTATAACATGATGGTTTAACCCAATCCCAATGATACCAATATGAATCAACAAAGAAGCCATTGTTAAAATTAATATTTTCTCAGTTAATAAAACTCGGTATGCCATGTATGCTATCTTCATATCGTGTAATGCACATATTTTTCATTCTGTCCATGTATTAAATTGTATGTTTTGATGCACTGAAATACCTATTGCTGAGATGGCTGGTGTTTATGAACTATGTGTCTGTTATTGTCATTTGTATGATTGGGTTGCCTGCAGATTTTTCGTATATGTTTTCATATTTGGTGGGTTTCTTGTGTACTTTTGGCTTATTTTCCATCCAACCTGCATTTTTGTTGTCGCTCCCAATTGTTCCACTGCCAACTTTGCAACTTTATTTGAAAATAACTGCTCTCTACTCTGGGCAAGTTCAATTTACTCCCTCCCTCCCAAAACAAATGACACTGTTTGACTGTGTGCACTATTCACATAACATGTTTTGACCATATTTTTCTACTATTATATAAGAACAAATTGAGCATATAAGATGTTGTTGGCTTTGTCTCTATGAATATCTTCAAAATATTAAATTTTTATAATTTTTGCCAGTACATAATTGAAGATATTTAAGTTCAAAGATATGCATTGACATGTGTGAAACAGTCAACTAGGTCATATTTTGGGACGGAGGGAGTAGTGTTTTATTTTTCCTTTTAATCTGCTACAAAGGTGAAAATGTGGGAAATAAATATTGGAGATGTAACTTACTGTTATAGTGAATAATATGGGGCTTTAGTCATGATTATACAACAACAAAAACAACCAAGCCTTATCTCACTAAGTGGGGTTGGCTACATGAATCAATTACGCCATAATGTTAGTTCGATTATATACCATATTTTGATCCAACTCATTAATCTCTCTATTTTTCTTAATAGTTTCTCTTGCAGTTTTTTTAGGTCTTCCTTTGTCTCTAGTGATCTGACTACCCTCCATCTTATCTACTTTCCTTACTACAAAATCTACAGGTCTTATCTCTACATATTCCCAAACCACTTAAGCCTAGTCTCCATCATCTTTTCTACTATAGATGCTACTCCAACTCTCTCTAATGTTGTCATTTCTAATGCTATCCCATCTAGTCTTACCACAGAACCAACACATATCCCGTCTATGGCGTTAGTCATAATTATATAGTACTTTTTTGTGTATGGATATAGTTCAAAATATTTATTTAATAATAGTAGCATACCTTGTTTATATCATAAAAATTTCCAAAGTAACACTCCCCTAGAGTATTATGCAATATTAGGACACTGTGTTGTTTGATTTATGCAGTGGACTGCGGACCTTAGAATTGAAGGTTTTTTGTTGTTGTATTGTTGTTGCATTCTCCAGAGTATTGTATATCAGATATGTAACCCATACCTATATATGTGTGTATATCAGTGGTCCAAAGTAACTATGATTGATTCATAAAATTTCTTGGGTAGCCCCAAATCTTTGGAAGAAGTTTGGGGATTATAATATATTGGTAGGTTGGGGTTCTTGTTGCTGTTGCAGGGTTAGTGTCTTGTAGTTTCTCTTATAACAGTTTCTGGCCTTCTCTAACTGGGGTTGGTTTTGGCAGGAGTCAGAATTTCCTGGATTCTTCATTATGGTTCTAAAGACCTTTGCTTATATAATATTTTTCTCTACATTTATTTTTTCCTGATATTGTTGGAACGGTTTCATATCACATTTGCCTTCATGTTTTGTTACTAGTTCTCTTTGTGCTTGTGTTGATGTATGATTGAAGTACTTTGTTGTCTTCTGTTAATTGTTCGGTGTTGATAAAATGACGTATTTTGTGTATATGACTAACCTAAATCTTTGTTGAATCCCCATGATATGAATCAAAATGATTCTGATTACCTTCTTTTTTCGCACATTACTGCTATCTCTGTTGTCAAAGCGGAAATGAGGCGCGGCGCGGCCACCCCAAAAATTGATGCGGTGCGGGGTGCAGGCGCTATTTCGCTGACGCGGACACTAATTTATTTAATACTAAAAAAAATACTAAAATTCCTTAAACATTACTCAAAATTCATGAAGTATTCCTAATTTGAAATAAAAGTCACAAGTCTTAAGCAAAACATAAAACATATTTGCAAAAAATACTAATAAAATTCAAG
>Ga0315915_1006519_pt1 | contig 14222 bp, 9 predicted proteins | sample MpolbnodulesMG_FD_207738 | JGI IMG/M metagenome (GOLD analysis project Ga0315915, IMG submission 207738) | Medicago polymorpha root nodule microbial communities from Los Angeles, California, United States - branched nodules | ecosystem: Host-associated > Plants > Roots > Nodule | place: USA... | reverse complement strand
TATCAAAAAGTTTAATTGCTATAGTTGCAAAAGAAGGTTAGTTTGAAACCGTATTAATAATACATATGTTTATTATCTATTTCCATTTTTCACTTTCGTGTTTTTGTGTAGGAGCTCATCATGTAGACCTGAGGTTCTCAACAAAGGAAGATCCAGAATGGCTAAAGGATGTAAGGAAACAAGAAGTAAAGATCATAACAAGTTGGATCTCGCAATATTATCAAGACCTACTACAAGGATGAAGAAATTGAATATTATACATTATCTGGATTAAGGACAATACTGCTCCTCATATTTCACTAATAGATATCGACAATGTTATTAGCATTTAATTTATATGCATCTGTGTGAATAAACCAATCTGATGACAATTGGTCTTTACTTTGCCCATTCACCACTTCAACCGTTGCTGTTAAAACAGTTGCTGGATATTGGATTATTGGTTTTTATAAAGTAAGTTTGAATAAAACAAGCATTATATGGGGCTGTTTTGAAATTCCTCAACATTTTATACTAAATTGTGAACTAGCTACCAATGGGCGGTCCAACAAATTATTTGTTGACGTGCAAGTGTGAGTTGGAAGTCTCGGAGTCGATGGAATAATTGAAGTTGATCTGCATATAGGTGAAAAAAAAAACTTAAATATCTAATGCATTAAAGTTTTGGACGAAGATGTGTTCAAACTATAACTTGGGTCATTACTCCAGCTCAAAACGTGGATCCACTCTAGTGTTCTAGGCTCTTCGGAAATTCTAAATTTAGCAATTATTTTTTTACTAAAAAAGATATTTATTTAAAGAACAAAAAAAATTGCAAAGATGGATTTCATTTTTTTTTTTTTTTTTGTAGAGACGAAAAGCCAAACTCGATGTATTTGCATTGAACATTCAAATATTTTCGCCCAAAAATAAATATATATGAGAGTGACGTATTATAACCAAGCCAAAATGCATTATATGGCCAATAACACTGACACATTTCTTTTTTCCGTGATCTTTTGTTTCTTTCCATTTGCTCATCTCATTATTGATAATCCTTTTTAGTATTTTTCTTCCTTTTATTCTATTAATTTTCTTTTCCTACTGATCTCAAAATTCTCACACTTTAAGAATGTTATAATCATTTTCATATAAGAAAAATTAAAGAATGGTCCACAATCCCATTTCTTCTGTCACTAGCAGACCCAACCACTAGGCTTTTTCTGCGGAACTTGAGCATTTTTTAGATTCTCTTCTTTTTATGCAACACTCTTTTTTCATTTGTACCTTGAACTTTCATCAGAAAGAAAAAATGGCAATTATCTTCTTCCATTACAAAATTTTACTCTTTTCTTTGTTTTCTCTTCTGTTCTTTACCTTCTCTTCTTCCCATTTCATACCAAGATTCCCTTATTCAGTGATTAGTCCAGAGCAACAACTAAACTCTGGTTCTGTCCAAAATGGTCTTTACAGAACAAAGTTTTTCACTCAAATACTTGATCACTTCAATTATAACCCTCAGAGTTATCAGAAATTTCAACAAAGGTATCTCATCAATGATACTTATTGGGGTGGTGCCAAAAAGAAAGCTCCAATCTTTGTCTATACTGGAAATGAAGGGAACATAGAGTGGTTTACACAGAACACTGGCTTTCTGTTTGAGCAAGCACCTAATTTCAATGCCCTTTTGGTTTTTATTGAGGTAAACTTTATAAAATTGGATTCCCTACCGCAACTGCATTGTCGTTTTGTCTCTTATTTGAGACAACATTTTAGTACATGTTTGGATTAATAGTGAGATTGACAGAATTAACCTAAATAAATGCGATTTTGCAACAAAATAGTTATGTCGCCTTGATTTCGTTAAACTCACTGTCAACTCAAATATGTGTTTAGTGTCTTGAAATTAAATTTGAATTATATATTATATGTATGGATGTACATATGTTTATCTTATGCATTACAAATTGAAATGCAGCATAGATTCTACGGAAAATCAATTCCATTTGGAGGCAAGAAGAAGGTTGCATATGCAAATAGCAGTACACTTGGATATCTTAGTTCTGCGCAGGCTTTGGCTGACTATGCCACTCTTATCATTGACCTCAGGAAAAATTTGTCAGCAACTGAGTCCCCTGTTGTTGTGTTTGGAGGATCCTATGGAGGAAGTATAATCTATATTATCAAAAGCCTATTTCATTTTTGTTGTTTTTATTTGTTTAATTAAAGTGTTTAGTTTTTAAGAGATTTTAAATTATGGTAACAGTAGTTATGCGATCCTTGGTATTTTTAAGAAAATAACAACTTACTTATCTTAGAGTTTAGTTCAATATATTAGTTGACAGCCAATCATTTAAAGCTAGATTACTTTCTCATATTTAATTATTTTTAACTAATTTAAATTATGTATTCATTTTTTTTAGTATTTGGTACCTAACTTTTTGTTATGGGTAAATAAAATTCTCCTTTAAAAAATTGCCTTTTAATATGGTTGATACAACCTTAATTGTAATTGCATTGTGGTTGTAGATACATGTTAAAAACCATGATGTCTCGTCAAGAATATGAACTTATACAATTTTTTAAAAGGATCAACTGTGCTAAGGACATTTATTAAGAAATGAAAAGAAAAAAAGTTGTGTTGAAAAGAATATTTGAGACTGATATTATGACTATTTTTTATCCCTTAACAAATGTCCGGATATTGGTTAGCATTTTTAAGAAAAACCTTCTTGCAATTGTTGAATTTTTCCCCCTAATTTGGACCATAGTCTAAAATGAAATTGGTTTTTGCAGTGCTGGCTGCTTGGTTCAGGATGAAGTATCCACATGTTGCAATAGGAGCTTTAGCATCATCGGCTCCAATCCTCCAATTTGAGGATTTGGTTTCTCCCTATGCCTTCGACAACATCATCACACAAGACTTCAGGGTTTCATTTTCTTTTCCTAACTGAAAACCTTTTTTATATTTTAATTTACATTAATTCATTTAACTTCTTAATTCTAAAAAATGAAAGGAAAAAAAAAATTGCATGTGATGACTTTATGAGAAAGTAATGTTAACGAAGTAATGTAATCTCAAAATGATGTATGATTTTTTTTTTTTTGATTTTAAATGAAATGGTAATCCATTGAAAATAAACTCACACACATTGTGAGGTTCCGGATTCAAACCTGAGTCACAATGTACTGCCTTACAATTTTGACATTTATTAATTGAGCTGTGACTTCTAAACCTTTTGTGTTTTATTTTACTTGTCTACTCACGGAAACATGCTCTTAACCAGTAATATTAATTAATTAAGTAAATGTCTTATTATATTTCAGTCAAAAATAGTGTCTCGTTGAATTGTAGATTCAATATTACTGTAACATATCATTTCACGTGCACCTGACAAATAGCAATATTTTTTTTATAAAAATAAAAATTATTTACTTTGTGGATATTACAGAGTGAGAGTGAAAATTGTTACAAAGTGATAAAAGGGTCATGGAAGTTGATAGAAGAAACAGCCAAAAAACATGGAGGACTAGAATTACTAAGGAAATCATTCAGAATATGCAAGTGAGTTTATTTTAATTAAAGTAGTTTAATTTAATTTAACAATGAAATTAAATTAATATGAAATAAAAGGATCATGGAAGTTGTTTAATTTATTATTGATTTGGTGTAAGTAGTAATTATGTAGGAGTAGATGCTTTGGAAGGCTGGCTTGGCCAGGCTTGGATTTATACAGCCATGACAGATTATCCAACACCAACCAATTTCTTGAGTCCCTTGCCGGCATATCCAGTGAGAAAGGTTCAAACCATACCCTCTTAAATTAATATTTATCTTTAAATAAATTATTTTATTTTTGTGATTGATTTTATTTGATGTCTTGATGATGCCACATCTTTTTATTAAATTCGTTAAGTGTTATAATAAATACAATAAATGGGTGTGTGCTTGTGTTTGTTGGGCAGGTTTGTAAATTAAACACCTTTAAATGTGTGATGGAGTGTGTTCTAAGTTTTAATTATAACGACAATGAAGTAGCGTATTAAGATTTTTTTTTCAAAGATTGAAAAGTAAAAGAAAAACAAAACCAATACAAATTTAAATGGTTTTATTTTTTTTAAACTATTTTTTGGTAAGAATTTTGTATTTTATCTATTGGCAAAAATAATTGGAAACCCAACGGGTTAAGAAAGGAAGATTGTAGCAGAAATAAATTTTGTATTTTGTTTATTGGTAAAAATAAATTCTAACATATTTTTAATTTTTTCTATAGCATTATTTCATCTTAATCAATATCAAGAGCGAATATTTGACTTTTTTTTTTTTTGAAAAAATAGTAAATAAACGGGCCATCCAAGCTAATATTGTAACTTTTTTTTAATAAATTTCATTTCGGTTTTTTACTAATATACATTATTTTGTTTAATTTTTACAAAGGTATATACACACTCTTATATGAAACAATGTCAAATATTAAAAAATATTTTTTTTTTAAGAAATCAAAATGATATATTGAAACAGAGAGTCAACTTTCAAGTACAAGATGTACCTCAGAAAGTGCTCATAAAATACTGTCAGAGTACAACAATAGTGAAAAAATTAGTCAATTCCTACACATAAAAAAAGATTTTGACACCAATTGTAAAAACTATAATGAAAAGATACAACACTAGCTTTAAAGCACTTCTCGAACATTAAATTTTTTTTGATTTTTGTAAAAAAATACCCCACTTTTCTTTCATTTCATTTTGTGATAATTATCAATCTACATTCTTTTTAGATAAACCCAGAAGATATGATGTTGACAGTATGATATTTTTATCTCATAAGTTAGAAGTACTACTAATTAATTATTGAAATCAAATTAAATGAAGTGGATATTCTCCTTTTATTTATAAATAAATATCTTAAAGCGTTTGGAAGTGTGTTACATATTTGTTTGTTTGTTTGTGCGAAAGAATATTTGACTATGACTTTGGGAGATTCAGATGTGCGAGGCTATTGACAGCTCAGTGACGGGAAAGAATACATTAGAGAAGTTGTATGATGCTGCAAGTATATACTACAACTATAGTGGTACCTCTAAATGTTTCGATTTAAATGATCATTCTGATCCTCATGATCTTGGAGGATGGCAGTGGCAGGTACTCTCTACTCATCCCTCAATTATTCAATTTTAATTCCACGAGGATTATTCTCAATTTTTCTTTTAAATAAGTTTTGTTTTTAAAAATATACCAAAAGAATGTATTAAACATCACAAATGATATTTGAACGTCTTCAAAATATGTTAAAATATTGTTTTTCTTTTACTGAAGAATATTTGTTGAAAGAAAAATAATATTTATATGACTATTTTGCAAATTTCAAAACACAAATCATAGGAGTTTTTTAACAACTAATATCTTTAGATTGTTGAAATTTTTTTCATCATAACTTGTTAAACACCGTCAAACACACAAAATGTGCTAAATTAAAAGTTATAACTAAATGAAAAGAAAAAGTCTTAGAAATCGTGATTGGATCTAACACAACCCATTGAACCGGCTTGTCGGGTGAAAATTATCTCCATTTATAAACACATTGTCAGACTATCTTCCATCCGATGTAAAACTTTTAACAAAAAGATCCAAAATTTATCACCACAACAAATTAGACCCATCATACAACAATCCCATAAAAAACCAAAAAACACCCAACTTCAAAACAAAAAGAATGCACAAATCAATGGCAATACAAAGAATTTGACCACCATTGATTTAATTTGTAATCAAATTTTGGGGATTTTGCTTTGAGCCACCACAAAAAATGATCTTCACCTTATCCATAATATGTAACAAAGTTTATTTCTTTTGGACAAAAAGGCTATTGTTAAGTTCTTTCCACAAATGTTAAATACCAATCAACCAAATAACTTGAATTTTCTCATTAGAAGTCTTTGAAAATGAAAGAAGCTACAAAATTGATAGGCATGGTTAAAAGCAATAATTGGTAAATTGATAGAGAATGCCTAACCAATTCAAAATTGCATACCAAATAAATACTCCCACAAAAATCATAGTCGAAAAACAGGTGTTGTCAATTTTCAACACTACTGCAACCCCCACACAAAATAAAGCATCATTTGTAGGCAACTTGTTCTCCGATTATCGTTGGACATAAAAAGACACTTTTAAGGGGACTTTCTTGTTCCATATTATCTTCTGCAATGGTGAATCACCATCCACCTCTACTTATGACAATAAAGGATATTCTTTTACAGAGTACTCTTCATTTGCTTCGAGCCTCCAGATTCATTGATCAAAATTGTTTGTTTTTCTACAACGAAATATTATACAACAAGGAACATTGTTCTAAAAATAAACTCGTCATCCACTCTCAACCTACAAAGATATTTTTAACACAAGCTAGCCAAAATAATCTACTATATCTTGCATAGAGAGAGAGTCCCCTCTAACCAAGGATCACACCAGAACAAAATATCTAAACCATTACGAGCCAAAAGAAACACATTATTTCCAAACCAATTGCCAACACCACACTGAACACCTTATACCATTACTAAACTGTATTTATTATACAACACCTTAAACAATAAACCACTTTAGGGAGTCCTCGACCTCTAACACTACTTCCCTAATAATACATATTTAATTTGACGAATCCTGCAAATCCCTAAACCTAATTTTTCACGATCCAAACAGACTTTATTCCCCTTTTACCAATTGATCTTACGAGCCTCCTAGCTACCCCTCCATGAAAATAATTAAGAGGAAAGAAAATAAACAAACATGGCATCTTTTGAAAGTATACGTCGATCACCTATTAACAAACTACGACACTTCTAACTAGATAGTCTATTTCAATTAGCGAAGGAATTTTCCATTTTAATTGTCTCATTTACAATATTTCTCTGCTACAATGAAGAAAGCATTATATCAGTAGTATAATAATGAAATTCAAAAAATACTTTGTACATACAGGCCTGTAGTGAGATGATAATGCCCGAAGGAGCAAGTAGTAAGGAAAGCATTTTCCCAGAATCTAAGTGGTCAGTCAAAGACAGAAATGCATACTGCAAATCTGCCTACAACGTAGTACCAAGACCCAACTGGATTACATCAGAATTTGGTGGCCATGTGAGTTATAATTACTTTATTATCATTAAATTTTTTAATTTGGTTTGATATAGTATAAATTTACATTTTGCATATATTGCCAAGTTCGTGCTGATTTGATGTATTATATGTTATCTGCAGAATATTGAAATAGCTCTCAAAAGATCTGCGGGAAACATCATATTTTTCAATGGTTTAAGAGACCCTTGGAGTGGTGGAGGGTAAAGCCTTATTATCTCTTCTATCATCACACCATTGATATATATTTTAGGCATGCTATTATTATTATGTCATAGTATAATGAATGTCACTATATGCTAAAATCGGTTATTACAATCTCATATTACATACAACCACGTTACGTTAACTATGTGTTTGCTTGTAGAGTGTTGAAGAATATATCAAAAACTATAACTGCTATAGTTGCTAAAAAAGGTTAGCTAATTAATTTTTGTTTTTAATTTTCTCATTTTGTTATTCTTCATTTCGTTTTTCTCTATGTTTATTCGCGTGTGTTGTGGGTATAGGAGCTCATCATGTCGACCTAAGGTACTCAACTAAGGAAGATCCAAAATGGCTTAAAGATGTGAGGAAACAAGAAGTCAAGATTATTGCAAGTTGGATCTCCCAATACCATCAAGACCTAGCTACAAAATAGAGTGAAATTAAGGATCTATTGCTTATTATGTTTGATAAATTGGAGGCAATAATTGCTGTGAAATAAAAACAATGCATAAATTATTATCGAATATCTATCTATCTAATAATTGCGCAAATGTGAATATATGTACACATACATACATCTAGCTACGGATGAAAAAGTTGCAACAAGAAAAAAACTAAGGGTGAAGAATGATTGAATTGTTTGAAATTCGATTTGATTTGGATTGTAAATGTATTAAAAGAAATCCATCTATCCATTTAAAATTTATTAAAGAAAAAAACAGTTCATCAATTGAATAACCACTATTTAATCAATTAATCCCGTTATTTTTTAATAGAGAGATATTCGATCAATCAATGATGTTAGATTAAAAAATGAATTGTATTATTTGAAAATATATTAAAATGTCAATATTTTTTTATTTAAATTTTATGCCCTGAAACACAACTCTAACTACAATCGATAATGGTGGCCGAAAGCAAGACATTGTTGTGGTTGACGACGGTTGTTGCAGGAGATCAGAGTTGATGGTGGCCATTAGCAAATTGCTGATGGTATATACAAACAATGGTGTGGTGGTAGTAGGCGAAGGCTATGATAATGGTCGTTGGCTGATGGTAGTGACCAGGGCCGGACCTTGGGGAGTACAAGAAGCGCTACCGAACCGAGCCTCTAAAAACTATGGGCCTAAAAAAAATTATAATACCCAGCCCCACTTAAATTAAAAAATTATGGGATTTACTTTTCCCACCATATGGGATACTCACGCGCTCTATTTTTTTTCCTCCAAAAAAGCCCTTGAAGTTTTCGGATTTCATAATCTGGAATGGTGTTTTTCTTTTGTTAAAGGGTGAAAAATGAGTTACGAATTTTTCTGGGTTATGTAATCCGAAAACTTCATTTTTTCGAATTTTGTAATCCGAAAACTTCAAAAAATAGGGTGCACTTCATGATTTTTTCAATAAAATAGGGTGTTATTGCTAGAATTCTTGTGTTGTTTTGGTTGTTCCTATTTTGCAAGTTAATGTCATTTGGGGAGATGAAAGGTAAACTATCATCAAACAATCTCACTGGTCCAATTCCCGTGAGTTTAGAAAAGCTTGAGTATATGATGAAATTAAATTTGTCCTTCAACAAATTGGAAGGGGAAGTTCCTATGGAAGGTGTTTTTATGAACCTAAGCCAGGTTGATCTCCAAGGTAACAACAAACTATGTGGCGTTAACAATGAAGTTACCCACAAGTTAGGAGGCACTTTGTGTGTTGCAGGTAAGAAAAACAAAAGAAACATTTTACTACCTATCATACTAGCGATTATAGGTGCTACTGTTTTGTTCGCTTCAATGATCTATCTATTTTGGCTGCTAATGTCCTTAAAGAAGAAACACAGGGCGGAGAAAACAAGTTTGTCATCGGTGAGATTGTTTGATGATAGTTTACCTTTCATCATATAGTTTACCTTTCATCTCCCCAAATGACATTAACTTGTAAAATAGGAACAACCAAAGTAGCACCAAGAATCTTAGCAATAACACCCTATTTTGTTGAAAAAAGTCATGCAGTGCACCCTATTTTTTGAAGTTTCCGAATTACAAAATCCAAAAAAATGAAGTTTCCGGATTACGTAATCTGAAAAAATTCGTAACTCATTTTTTCACCCTTTAACAAAGAAAAACACCATTCCGGATTACGAAATCCGGAAAAGTCAAGGGCATTTTTGGAAAAAATAGGGCGCGCGAGGAAAGCCATAGGGTGGGAAAAGTAAATCCCAAAAATTATATGTTACTTTTTTTTTTCTTCAATACACGTATGAGTTTTTTCTAGACTCTAGTTTAACTTTTTGGACATAAATTTGATGTTATTAAACCACCATCAATTTGAATAATCACATAATCAATCAATTTGAAAAAACTATTTCATTGAAAGAATCACAACAATTATTTCTTTTTCGCATAAACTATTCGTTTTCCCCTTTCCTACGACGTAGGAGTGACATTCCAAACGGCACCGTTAGGTAAATTTCACCTCTCTTTCACTTAATTTTATTTTGTTTTGTTTTGTGTTTAAAAGTTCTTCTGATTCTGAGCTTAGCTACACAAATTGCGTTTTGATTATATTGGGGCATATTTTGAAAATAGAACCGAGCCTCCTATTTCATAGGAACGGCGTAGTGACATGTGACATACTATTTTTCATTTACACTCTGTTTGTTTCAAGAGAAATAAGAAAGAGAGAAAAGAGAAATAGAGAAGAGATAATGACTTTCACTTGTTTGGAATGCAGTGAAAGAGAGAAGAGAAGAGAAAATAAAAATATGTGGGGTCCACCATTTTTTGTTTTCTCCACAGAACAGCAAAGAAACAGGAAAGAGAAGTGGCTTAATTTTGTTGTTCCATTTTTACATTTATATTTGAATTACATTTATGATTTATTATCTTTCCTGCAAATTGCAAATATGTGAAGCATAAAACAAAGCAATGTTGTTGGAGACAAGCTGAAGGCGTAAATGCACGTTTTTTTTTAATATTTATTCCTTCATTCTTTTCCTTATTTGTTTTTATTAAACACATGAGTTCCAATAAGAATAAAAAAATTGAGTTCTAATTTATTTGGATGAAATTACAAATTAATGAAATAATTAATTTTGAATATTAATCTTTTGTCAAAAAAATCATCACCATCGTCAACAGTTTAGATTAAAAGTTGGATTAAGTTATATAATAAATTAACTTTGATGGAAGGTTTTATAACTAGGGACATTTTGGTACTTTAAAAAATAATCAATACTTCTTTCTTCTCTGTTTCTTCTATATTTCTCTTATATCAAACACTACATCAAATCTACCATATTTCTTACATCTTTCTCTCTTCTCAAACTCACTCTTCACAACCTCTCTCCTAAACCAAACACACCCTTAATAAAAATAGATTAAAAGATTTTTAAATAGATTTATGAGCTAAAAAAGTTTGTAACTGAGTCCTTATATTTGTTAATAATTTGTAACTAGGTCCTAAAGTCAAAATAAATAAAATTGTTCTAGTTTTGTGTGCTATTTCAAAAGTAAAAAGTGCCACATTGCCTACTCAATAAACCTTAGAAGCGTTTATAAATACAAGTTTTTTTTAAAAAAAAATGAGGTTGTAAGAATACTTAAACAAAATGAATGGGCTCGTGTGCATGAGCCTAGGGTTATTTTAGTGTGCTTTTTTTTTGTTTTTTTAGTTACACCCCTTGACCCCTTGACCCGCACACTCATTTGGGCAAGCAATCTTTTCCTTTCTTGAAACTTTTTTTTAAAAATTATATTTCGGATTTGAGCAGTTTTATTTTCACTTGTCCAAAAAATTGAACTTACTGATACGTTTGACAGATAGTGGTGGTTCAAAAAAAAATGGTATTTAACCCAAGACCAACTAATTCTAAAGATTTCATCCCGTCGTCCACTCGAAGGCCCATTTGACTAGATATATTAATTGAAACTTTATCCTAATATCCACTAACAGTTAATCCTTCCATCTCAAAATATAGGATTTGATCATTAGTTTAACTTAATCACAATTTTATTTTTCTCAATCACACAAATAACAATTCCATGATCTCCATTAGCTGAGCTCCTCTCTAGTCTTATCTCATCTTAATTTGTGCTTTGGAGCCTATAAATTGTCTTTTAGTCACCGCGTTTTACATACACCAAAACCATTTTTCACTCTTTTCTTTTCCCACCTTTCTTCTTTTTTCCACTCATAGGTTCAAGATAACATATATAATGGTTAGAGTTCCTTACTTAACATCAAAATATGAACATTGTGCATAACACCACGTAGTTATTTATATTTCTTACATTTTTTTTCTTCTACAACTTATACGTATTTTAAAAATAGCAATACAAACAAAATCCAAAGGATACCATAGATTAATTCTTCTTCTTGTTAGTTTACCTTCACTCTACCATTGCACTACATCAGTTAAATAAATTCTTATGGACATGGCTGCAAAGGCATAAGGTTTTCTATTAGAATTTGAGTTGAGCATAACTCTAACTCTTTAAAAATGATTATAAGGTGGAAGGTATCACCGTTTATAAACTATAACCCAACTTTATATTTAAGTTACGTGAGACATAAGTTTTTCTCAATAATTCCGGTTACCATATTTTAGTTTTGCAATTTTACAGCTCTCATATTCTACCATTTGCAATTTGGTCTTGTAGTATCGTTGGAAATAATTTACAACACTCTTCAAATACTTGTGCAATTGTTAATTTTTGCATGCATTAGTTAGTTCAGATGCTTGAGACTAACTAATGCATGCAAAAATTAACAATTATTAATAATTGTGAACTAACTAATGCATGCAAAAATTAAAAATCGTAAGAGTTTAATTTTTAATATATACATAGTGAGTGTAATTTTTTTTACACAATCAGTATATCACAATTAATCATGTGTATGATTTTAAAAAAAGTTAAAATAATAATCAAATATTTTGATTGTTGTGATGGTTATGATTAATTTAGAGTAATAAAATATTTTTACATTTTAAAAAAAAAAATGTTTACAATTAAGCACATGTGTAAAGAATCATATTTCATTAATAAATGATATGGAAAAATACAATTAACCACATGTGTAAAGTATTTTCATAGGGAATAGACACACACATATATAAACTAAGATTCTTTTTATGAAATTAGGATTCTTTTTGCAATAATTAACCTCAAGATAATGAAATTAGGATTCTTTTTTATGAAATGATATATTTGGTTTTTTGTTAAGTGGTTTAATGGCTAGAATTTTACCTCTTAAAGTAAGTAAGTGACAAATCTAAAGTTCAAATACCAATCCTTGCATATTGCAATACATTGTTCCTACTAACCGAATTATATTCAAAATAGGCGAAATGACGCTTTTAATAGCACTAGAGTTTAGACAACTCATTGATTAAAAAGCTATTCATTTTTTTTTTGTTTGAAAGACAATATTAAACCCTCGAATCAGTGCAAATATCTGATGATAAGCTCCCATAAGAGTTTGCACATGCATATATCTATCTAAGTCATGGAGTTAAGACTAACAGAGTCACTTCACTATCACAACGGAGAAAGGAAACCACCAATAATCAACCTTCTCAAGTCACTTTCCCTCGTTGTGGAAGGCTTGTTGTATATACAACTATGTTACATAAATATCGATTATTTATTGATGTCATGTAGTAATCAGACCATAATAACGCATGCAATGCAATAATATAAGCATTCCCTATAGAAAAGGACAATGAGTCAGAGCTTATAGTTATAGGTTATACAAGTGACAATGCGAAGAGGCTCTTTCTCAGGAGTAATTGGGTCCTAATTGACTGTTTTATTGGCCCTCATGTTGGTACGTCTAGATCAATTCAACAGTAACACGTGCATTTTACTTATTTCCATGACCATCCTCTGCAGCTCTTTTGTTACAGTTTAATTTCATTGTCTGGAGAGAAAGAAATGCAGTTTGCCAACCACAAATTAATTAGTAACATGATCAGTAAATTAGCATATTGGTCCCAAATATTGTAAGTGTAAAGTAATCACTAGAAAAAAAATAAAGGTGAGTTGTATGTCGTCCGAAACTTTATTGGATATGTACTCATCATTTAATTATTTAATGTCATATTCTTTTTTTATATTATTTTTTAAAAAATGTATACAAGTTTTTTTGTCTACTAAGTAATGATGTCTAATAAAACTCTACAATATCTTAGAATTTTCAAATAGTAAATTAGTCTTTTATAAATAAGTAGCTTCTGAATCCTGACTGACTTAAAAACATGAGGTTAAGATAATTTTTTTATGATAATTCACAACAACAATTCTCTCTCCATAGAACGAATAAATATAGGGTTAAATAAGCTTTTTGTCCCTATAAATATAGCGAATTTTGATTTTAGTTCCTATAAACTTAAATTAAATGTTTTCATCCTCACAAAAAAAATTATTTTGTTTTTCGTCTCTAATGGATATAATTTTGACGTGCTTTTGATATTTTTTGAACATAATATAAATATATAAATGTCGAATATGATAAACGGACATAATATGGATACAATTTGAACATAAAAGAGTTATAATTTTGACATTTATATGAATATAAAGTGGCCATTAAGGACAAAAAAACAAAACAAATTTTTTTGTGAGGATGAAAACATTTGGTTTAATTTTTTAGGGACTAAAATCAAAATTTGCTATATTTATAGGGACGAAAAACTTATTTAACCCATAAATATATGTTGTGAATTGGTCTTTTTGTCATGTTTATATATATATTTGTTACATATCAGAAACCTAAAAAAAGGGAAAAGAACTACCCTTACACTTTAATGGTGCGGGCTAAAAAAACCAAGGATAAACACGATCGCATCTCGTGAACCATAACCAAGATCAGGGTCGGTCTAATAATTTTTAAAAATAAGTGGGGTCTAA
>Ga0315915_1006518_pt1 | contig 14223 bp, 5 predicted proteins | sample MpolbnodulesMG_FD_207738 | JGI IMG/M metagenome (GOLD analysis project Ga0315915, IMG submission 207738) | Medicago polymorpha root nodule microbial communities from Los Angeles, California, United States - branched nodules | ecosystem: Host-associated > Plants > Roots > Nodule | place: USA... | reverse complement strand
TTTGAAGTTGAAGAAATGCCGATATCCCAATTTTTTTTAAAGCATCTAGGTCCAGCACAAATGCACACCGAGTAATCATCTAATGGCCTTCTCCAGTCATGTTATTGAACAAGTAACAGAGAACAGACGTTCCTCTTGTATGAGAAAAATGAAATATGGTTCAGAAAATTGACTTCTGCAACGAGACACTAGTCTATCCGGTTTGACGAAATGATATATATTTTCATTTTATATTTTTCCTATTTTCAAAGGTTTGCGCTAGACACAATCAAAATAAATCTCTGATATTCCACTAAACAAAATAACAGAGTTGAATCAAATCTAGCTGTAAGAAACACCAGGGAAGTAAGAAGCAGTTTATCACAGAGCAAGTAAGAAAAATCCCCTCCTTAAGAGAGAGTGACATTAAGTAAGAATCTGAGAAGAACAACTTACCAGAAATAAAGCATGCTGAGAACCTGACCCTATATAATGAATATCTAAATATTTATGGACAATAGAATATCTAAATATTTGCATTTTATGCCCAAAAAAAATTGACAACAGAACTACTGACCCTATATAATGAATCCAATATTAGAAGATCCAACTGTCCAGCTCCACTTTTCGAAATGACTGTAAAAAGGAAATTTATTGCTAAATGTTAGATATAAAAAATCATAAATCAAATGAGGATATGTAAGAAAGCCCCCTAAATGATGAAACAAATAGATAAGTTATGTCATAGCACACTCGTAGTCCATTTTTGGGAGATGGAACTGAAGAAATGCATATTTCCAAGCATGAAGGTATTTCAAATCATACCATATTCTGTACTCGCGGGAATCCGTGAAACATCAGATATATAAGCCACCCTACTTTTCTCACCAAAAAGAAATCCCAAACAGATGTAATCCTCTCCATGCATTACCTACATCCACAAAAAACAGTAAAGTCCTCATATAAAAGGAGTAAAGCATTCTTAATATAAGGAAAAAGATAGTGTAATTAACTGGTAAAGGAGTGAATTTCAATCCTGATGCAAAAAATGGCTGATTGCAGTCATCAGTGATAATGTTCCAGGCCATCTGAGCAACCCTTCGTATTTCTTGTCCTTCCTTGCGTTGTTTCTGAACCAAATATGGAAACTTCTCTTCTATGCTGTTGCAAAGTTTTAAAACATGGATTCAACTACTTGAGAGCAGAGAATAGCCCATACAATCAAAGAAAAGGTGCATCATAATTCATGCTGAGATAGGAGTCACATTGTAATCTATGGGTTAAGGGATCAACACATATGCTCAAAATATACCTGGTCTCCTAGTATTGTTCTGCTAAATTTGATTTTTGGACAAGTTTTGGTTTGGCTTTTGTTTTTACTGGTTTCAATTAGTTATTGTTACTGGTTGTGCTTACTGCTTTAGATTTGGGACTTGGTATTGAATTTTTCTAGTATGGCTTATACTCTTTCAATTAATGAACTTTTCATTTGGCTTAAAAAAAGAGTCACATTTTAATCAAAACAATTTAACCAAATATACAAGCATCTGAGTTCAGTGATTGGGAAGTGCACATGGCACAGTGGTTTCATCTCAAAGATTCATACAGTTGCAATACTGCACATAATTATCCTGGGATATCAACAGAATTATATTATCTATATTAAAGAATAAAATATATAGAGCAACATTGATCAATAAGGTACCTTTTAACAGATTGACTATCACAGTAAGTGATTCAACTTGCTGAACTTTATTGTTAAAGATACATATTGGGGTAATTAACCACAAAGAACTTCAACAAAAATCCATGTGCTTATCTATATCTTTTAAGAGCATTTATCTAGGGTGCAAATGATCTATACCAGAACTTTTAGTTTAAGTAAGTGATATAACTAATATTAACGATAATGGTTCTCTTACTATTTCTGAGACTATTTGACAGTTAGGTTGCTTTATAATGTCTTAGATCTTAAGATACGTTTATGTAGGTTTCGAAAATAGAGGGAAGTTGCATGTAATTTAACTATTTAAGATAATTAAATATCAAAACACACAACGGTCACTAGAGGTACCTATCCATTGAATGCTGGCTCAGGTAGATGGGGGTGGGATCAATATCATTTGTTGGACTAAAAGGCTGCACAGCACGTACATCATCCAATCCAAGGACTGCATCCGCATGTTCATGAGTCAAAATAATCTGCAACTCAACCAAAGAACTAGTTTTTTATTCTCAAAGACTGAAAATTTCAGGTCAATTCAAATTTCAAGGAACATACCGTAGACAAAAGGAAGAAAATCTAGGCTAAAAACAAATTGTAGTCAATCCATGTTCTTGAATATCATGTCAGTAGCAATACAATTCTTAATGACTTATGATTCATTTTTATGCTGTTTTTCCTTAAATGAAATTCTTCCCAGAAGCTGGAAGGATGTAAGATTTTATGTGCAGCTGTGAAAAATTTTAATGTGCCTGTACAGAACAGAACAGCGCCATAGAATCAGATTCCAAAATGAACCAATGGCAACTACAAATTTTAAGGGGCTCTGCTCTGGTTATTGACATTCTCATTTCTCACAGCATGTAACATAGCTTCAATTTCTGATTTTGTTAATTAGTGGTGGACTGGTAGTACAATTTATTACTTTGTCTACTCACCTCACCAGTTTTATTACCAACACAGAAATGACAGCATTACTAAGTGTTTCCTCAAGAAATATTTTGATGCTATAGCCACGGCCCTTCTCTTTCTCTTCATGGCATACCCTAGATACCTTTACCAGCATACATCTGAAATGCAATATCCCTTAAAAAATCAGATGCTCTGCAACAGACCAACTCTTTTGAAATCTCTTTCCTAGATTATATAACTAAACTTTATAGACATGACATGATATGACCCTGGATTTCATCCTGCCCGTTAATAATCCTTCATCTTTTGACTTGTCCTAATAATAATCTTGTATATTTTTACAGATCCTAATAGTCATTTATCTATTTTTATGAAAAAATTTGCTCGTGGGACTCGTGTGTCAAACGGAGAGAGTGCTTACACAAGCCAATCACTAAATCAAGCTTCAATACAATCATGTTCGTTTTTGTGTAACTACCATTTACATATCAATACGCACCAATCATTAAATCAAGCTTCAATAAAATAATGCAGTTCAATCTACAATGAAAATTCAACACAAAAACGTTGACAGAATGAACTCACAGAATCGATTCTTGGAATCCGATGATGAACAAACCATCGAAGCACAGTCTCCCTAAACGTCTTGCCAACATCAATCAATATATAATTATGATTACCACCGCTTCCACAATAATCAATCAACATCGAAGTATTACACCTACAAATCCACAAAACGAATAGAATATCAAGAAAACGATGAATCACGATTATCGATGTAGAATGTGATGAAAATTGAAAGAGAGTACCTGTAATTAGGGTTTTTCTCCGGCGGGATCGACAATGACTGAGCGCAAACGGAACAAGGAGGATCAGAAGGATTGATGAGACACAGTACATTGGGAACCATGCTTGAACATCCGGTTCCGAGAAAGATCAACGCCGATTCAGAGGGAGGAGTTCCGTCGTCGGTGCCGTTGGATGTGGCCATGGCGTCGCCGTAGATCCAAAAGAGAGGAGAGAGAAGAAAATGAGATTCTAATCTAAAGAAGAAGGAAGATATATTTTCTATTTTTTTTATACGTAGATAGAAGATTCGAACCCCGCCAAAATCAACGGTTTTTTTCGTGATTGTGCACCAAATCCTCCTACGTCTTGTTTATTATTATGTTTCAAAAATAGAAGTCTGATTTTTTTGGTAGATAGACGAAATGACAAAATCATTATAATATAAATGGAAGTGTGGGGGTTCAAACTCCGGTAGACGTTTAGCCTAACAATTTCAGTATTTTGCCAATTGAATTAAGACTTGCAGACAAGAAGTCTTGTTTATTATGGAAGCGAATACCCGATTTGATGCGATAATTTTCTTGCGGTCCAATTTAGTAAAGTGAAAATACGAATATTGGATATTAGACCAAAATTCAAAACAAACAATCAAGAACATAAATTTTCTCGTTAAAAATCTGACAAAAAAAATCCAATAAGATAAAACTTTGTTGAAGTAAAAAAGTGTGTTGATCATATAAAAGTTCAAACCATTGAAAAAGTAAAACATCAACAAAACCAATAATCAAGGAAGCCTTAACCTATTAAACTTAAGTAAATCTGAAACACAAGAATGAATAGAATCCCACAAACAAAATTAATATTCTTGAGCTTAAAGGAAGCAATCATGTATGCACACCGATTGTCTTGTTTGAAGATATGAGAAATAATTTTTCTTTTGAATAATTTTTTTGAAGATATGAGAAATAATTAAACTCATATTATTAGTTAACTGAAAATAACTATAATAATAATTACAATTATAATAAAAGTTAGTATTTTGAAGAGAAAACAACTTAAGTTTATTATTTACAAATTTAGAGAACATTAGAGAAGAAGCCCCGATTAGAAAAAGAAATTGAAAATTGAGATTTGCAAAATAGTTAACGAAGACTTGTAGAAAGTTGATGAAATAACAAAGTTAATTAAAAGAAGTAAACAAAGATTATAACGGAACAAAAAAATAAGTATATGACCAGGGTAAAGCCACAAAATAACTTTTGAAGATGTATATTAAACTCTTTTTTATTTCAAAATAATACCCCTCCGTTTCAAAATGAACGTCGTTTAAGGTTTTTACACACATATTAAAAAATACAATGATTAGAAGAAAGAGAATGGTAATTTTACCAAATTATCCCTATCAACTATTGGTTTCTTTACTATTATCATAAAGGGTAATGATATATGTACAACTCTTTGATACAACTTTTATGACAACTTTGATTTTATTTCATTTGATTGGTCAAAAATAATAGATAGAGAAAAAGAAAGAGAGAGAATAAAAAGATAATGTGAGTATGAAAAAGAAAATTGTCAAAAAATTGTTAGAAAATGGTTGTACAAATATCATTACTCTATCATAAATGTTAAGTAAAAGTAATGTTTTGGAAATAGTGTATATAAGGGTACAATTGAAAAGGTGTGATTAATATTTCATTGGAAATCAAAAATGACATTTATTTTGAAACCATTTTTTTTTCTAAAATGACACTCATTTTAAAATAGAGGGAGTATATCTATTTAGCTTATTATTTATTTATATAATAATGAAATTTTTTTTTTTTCTCACTTAAAACTAAAACTCTAACTCCAATTTATAACATGGGAAATCTCGTGACAAAGTAATAACTAATAAAATGAATAAGTAAATATTAAAAAGCTATAGCTAGGAGATAAAGTTTGAGAATCATGCATTACATTTCAACCACAAAATTTAGGGAGAGGAGGAGGATTGTCTCCTGTGACAGGAGAGTACTGTGAATTTTCATCCCTTGATTTGCAATGAGAGAGAAAGAGAAAAAAAAGGGAAAATATGCATTTAAGGGTGGGGATTAAAACCGGAGATAGTATCCATTCCCCAAAACTTGATATGGGGATTTTAATAAGAATATCTCTCTATTTGGAGATAAAGTATCTTTCATGGAATGAATTTAGGTTTGATCTCTTTAGTATACTATGTCCATGTATTGTGAGATATATAGGAGAAATTGCACTCACCATTTGTGTAAACATTTATGAACATAAAACACTAACTTAACAAACAAAAAAAGGACTAATTGATAAGAGCTCACGGTCCATCATTATTACATTTGAAATATGGATCTCCTTGTTGCTATGTTTAGAAAGGTTCACATAACACTTTGTTGTTGTAAAGTACACACAAAAACCAACCTGCAAATGTTGCTATCTATATATGGAATGTGCCAAGCCAAGTGGTACATATTCATTAGTAACTCAGCATATATGATTATGTTTTGTTATTCCTACAAAGCCCTCCTAGACATCCACCTACTAAACATGGCAAAACATTCTTCAGGCCGGAACTCTGGAGCTGTGTGTCCACCACCCTAGAAATTTGATCAATCATTGATAGAGTAAATAAACCGGTAATGATTCTTAGTGCATGAATTATATGATAATCTATTTCATTAATGTTTTTAAAACAAACAGACAATAAGCTGAGCTGCTAAATCTTTTTAGACAACAAAATTTATCATCTTAAATACATCGTCCATTGACCTAAACTTTAATATATTAATTTCAAAAGAGATAAAAACTGGAACAACGGCCAAAAATTGATTATTGTTAATTTTTTGGGCAAACTTAGTGGTTATAAATCTTCAATAGACTAATCAAGTGAAATGTGTTTGTAAATTATAGCTGTAGCAATGAGGTACAAGTGGCTTGCCTTCACAGTTGCAAATGTCATCCGATTGGAGTAAGTCCTTGTGTATCTATACTTGCACAAAATTAAAAGCAAATAGTAAGTTTTTTTTATAGACGAAATGATAATTATCATTGATTTATCAAAAAAAAAAATCATTGAAAAATTTATACACATTGAATGAGTCAGGGTTAAAGCCCATATTACAGTATTCAATCTAAAAATTTTAGCTTTTTTATTAGTTAAGTTAAGAGTTTTAAACAAACAAATATTAATTTAACTTGGTCATAAGTCGAGAATGATTATTATATCGGAGATTCTACCCGTACATTGAAAAATTAAATAAGTATCTCGGTACAATTTTTTTTAATCAATAAATTAATGATCATTTTCAGAATCAATTTTTTTTTAATCAAATTGTAAACTCTTGCTTTAAGCAACACCATTTCATAAATTAAAGAAAAATATTTTTCTGTCCATATGCCTTGTGCTAATTTTTCTGTCTAAAAGGGCAACATATCATTCGAGACACTCTCGGAAAGTAATTTGTCATGAGATATAGCATTTTTCTATTCTATAACAACTCATTTAATTGTTGATTCGAAAACCAATTGTACCGAAACACATTGATTTTGTAAATATAGAATTTTTTTTTTTGGGTAATAAACTATTCTATTATTATACTCCATATATAAATAACTACAGTTATGTGAATACCCTGCAACTTGGCCGTTTGCATGCCACTGCCTCCAATCATCAACAATGGAGTAATTTAAAGCTCTTATCCATGCTTGTGTATCCAAAAATGGAATGGATATGTCATGATCACCGCTGTTAAAAATATATAAAATTTATTTTCCATTAGAAGTTGAGATTAATTTGTATGTTGTGATAATGTAAAACTTTTATAACAAATCAAATTATATATATAAGAAAATGAAAATCTGAACATAAAGAAAGACTATTGACCTGTAGATTAGTGAACGGTAGCCTTTATTACTAAGATTTACATGATAATCAAAGCTGTTAGGGATATCAACCTTATAAGGTATATCGTCAGAACAACGGTCCCATTTTCCAATGCTTCCCTGCAACACATGCAACCAAACTATTATGTTTATAAAAATCTAGCAAAGACTTCATGCAAGATTGCAAGATTGCAAGATGTGATCCAAAACAATTATGAAAAACAAAAGTGTGAAATCATTCACATGTTATTAGCCTTTTCTTCCTGAGTATACAAATAAACGACACATGACTAAATTATAACTTTCATATGTATGCATAAACTACATACCTCGTGTATATTCAGAGCTTTGCGAACATTATCATTGTTGGCCCAAAAATCACACAGTAAATATGGGTAATTCTGACAGCCAAGGAAACAAACATCAAGTTAACAAAATGTTTCGAGGTTATATGTACATGAGTGCATCAAATAAGAACTCTTACTCCATGAGTGTTGAAAGATTTCAAGTGTAAAAAGTTAAATTAGTTTTAAAATTCTTCCATTCTTTTATGAATCCAACATATATATAATTAAAATATATTTCCTCCCTTATTTTGATTTAAATATATTTAATTAAAATAACTTTGATCTTGTTGCCTCCCCTCCATTAGAATTTCTCTCATCCTTTCCAACGAATCAAATAGATCCTTAAAAGGATGACTTAAAATAAAACCCTCATGGTGGAGATAGCGATGAGGCATGGAAGTCCATTATACCCTCTTTCTTTTTTTTTTTTTTTATAATTATTTCTCATATAATAAATGATGCAATCCATTCAAACTATGATACACAAGTTTATCTAACTTTTTTTTTCTTGATTCTTATTTTTAAATTTGTATGAACTGTGTAAAATATTTATGATCAAATTAAGTCAAATATTTCTTCATTCTTATATGGTTGTGATTGATAGATATTATAGAATATCTATATGTATAAATTAAATCATTAAGTAAATATCTATAATAATTAAATGCTCTCTCTCTTTCCCCTTTTTCTCTCTTGCGAGCCGTCACCAAAACCCTAATTTCTTCTCCTTTATTCACCAAAGAGGGGTGATTTAGGGGCAATTTTTTTTATACCCAAAATCACCCCTTTAACTCGTTTTTTATTTTTCTCTTTTATTGAAATAAACGATTTTCACATCTATTATTTTTTATTTTGTGATTTCGTTGTCTTAGTGCGACATTGGTTTGTTCATCGTCTTTGTGTGGCGTTGTTTGTCTTGTTTCGTTCAGGTACTTGTACAGTTCAAATTGTCATATCAACTTCAATCTTGTGCAGATCCAATAAATGAGTTTGGCGTCGTCCACGTTGTAGATCCGAAGACATGGGTATTCCGGAGACTTAAATATAGTCATATGTGTATGCTTTTATACTTTGTTATTTTATGCTATTAACATGGATGTTGTGAGTTTGTTAATCCTTTTTGTTTTTAGCAAATTTGCATTGTATCGATGTACTCTATCAATTTGAATGAATGAGTATAATTTATTTTTGTCAATAAAATAATAATTAAATACTATGACATAATGAATATTACCGGACAGCTTAAGGGCGGCAATCTGGAGAGATATTTCATAACTAGAGATCTTCTTGGAGTTATTTTAAACCCGGGACAATAGGGCGGGTTTAAAGTATAGCCTTTATTAATTCCCGATATAGCCTGAAAGATACAAGAGTCGCGATGACTTTCTGATTGATATTATTTATTCATTAATATTTTAATGATATAATTCACACACAATATTGAGAAGAGGAGAACTGTAGGTTTGAACCCATGTCTTGCATATTTACCATTCAAGATGTACTTATGTGACTAATTGATAAAAAATCTACCCGTGAAATATAATATGATAAGAAAAGATACAAGGGATAAAAAAATTAAATGGGTGCGTATAAATACCTCATCGAATGAGTTGATATCTCTGGAACATAAAATATTTTTGGTGTCTACATTTACATAGTCTCCGTTGCAATTTTTTTGCAGCGACTACAAAATAGAGACCGGCCATCAATTTTACTTCAATAAGGTACTGCAAAAATATAATTCAATTACCTCATATAATTCATCAGATATGAATCCCATTCCATGAGCATAAGAAATTTTATAATTTTTTTCCTTTCTAGTTGTTAGAGGATTTCCGAGCACATATCCCTGAAGAAAATACCATTTCATAAGAATTGAGGTGATAAGAATAAAATATGGGTCGTAAGAGAGTGATCCTTAATGACCCTAACCTTGAGATTTATCCATGGTTGGACCCCTTTTTCATTTCCTACAAACAATTTAATTAATTTGTGAATAATTACACATGCAACAAATCAATAGATTACCCTTAAAAAGTCTATATGGTAATTGGTATCACAATTGTTTTATGGTACCAACATTGCCATACATGATAGGACTTGAATATGTTGTTGTTAACAAGTGGACACAATCACACATAGGTAGTCGTTCAATCAAAATTGGATAATCTAAATTGAAATTCAGTATTTTTTGAATTACGCAATAGTAAACATTAAATCTATAACCTTTTAACCATCAAATCAATATTGGACGGTCACAAATGCCTTGACTATGTGTCAAAAAGAAATCTGATTTCCACATGATTGATCCATGAGTTTTGTACCTTGTCCAATTTCTTCAACAATTGCTGGAACTGTAATTCCAGAGTATGAATCACCACTGATGTAAACTTCATTTGATTGAAATTCTGGATGTTCAACCAACCACTGCAAAGATTTATTTATAATGTAGTTTTTGTTATTTTGTTTGACCGACTCACATAACTACAGACAAAATTTTAAAACAGAGAAAAAAATAGTGATCATCGGGAATTAAAAGCAAACAAATTTGGTTGAATATATACCTTCCTAAGAAATTCATGAGCTTGGTTAACTTGTATCGAGTCACTTCGTTGAACACCAGAATCTGTAGTAGCATAAGAGAAGCCTGTGGAAACCGGCAAATCTACAAATATAATGTTACTCACCTACCAAAAAAACATTATTATAAATATTTTGAAATATATACATAATTAAAGAGGATTTGATGAAATATAGATATCATAAATATGAACACTCAAGTACCCTTTTAAGTTTGGTTGGTATTTACTCATCATCCAATCATTTCACCTGGAGCCTATTATAACCAACTAGGCTGTAAGGCTTTGTTTGAGAGTTTAGAGGGTAAGGGAGGGGAAGACTTGAGAAAAAAGGAATGAGCAAGTGGAAGAAATAAAAGAAAATAGGAGGGGAGGGATTGGGAGGTTAATTTTTCTTCATAATACTAAACCCTACTTATTTGAGGAACTAAAAAATTGTATTGGAGGAGGATTTTGGGGGGTTTTGGAAGGTTTATATGAATTCTTCAAATTTAATTTATTGTTATATTATTTTTAAAATTAAAAATATAGTAATCATATGCATTAATTTATCATTCACTAAAAAACTACTCTTTTACATTTTTGAAAGATTTCTCAATTTTCCCTCATATTTTTCACCCCTCAAAGTCTTCCCTTCTTTTCCCCTCCCCTCCAAACTCGCAAACAAAGCCTGAGGTACTTAAGAATTATAGCAAAAGAATTATGGATTTATAAGCCCCACCTTTGTCCAGGAAGCTGGCCTCGAGATCAGATTAGGAAGGCTTCCATTGTAATACTCCCTTTTAAATGCAAGTGGACCTGCAATATCTCAGGTTTCAATTGTTTTGTCCATGAGTGTGGACCTCAAATCCAGTTCATAGACATTAATCAGAAGTGTATTGATTGACACTCAACTATTCAATGAGTATATCATTCACACTTATCCAATTATCATTTTGCTACCTGAGCAAATTATTTTTAAAAAAAAGCTAAAGTGAAATTATATTAATCGAGCAACCGTGCTTTTCCGGCACAAAAAATGCTAGAGACAAGCTAAGAAAAAGTAGTAACGGTTACATCAAAAGTAAAGATAAAACGCTAGAAATAAAACCAAAAAAAAAAAAAAAAACTAGCATTTCAAAGCACCTCACAAGCAAAAAAAAAAAAAGGGATTAAGCCACCGCATATATATGATAGTGAAAAACGAAATTAACATTTTTCAACTTTAACCATAAAAAACACCGAAACTTAATTTTATCAAAAAACAATGCAAAATATCATCCTTTACTCCTTTTATTGGAAAATTCGAGCATTTCTTTCTCTCCAAATAACCCAAACACTAGAAAGTCAAATCAAGTAAATAACAAAGCAATTTTTTTTGTTGAGAAACCTCCCAAAGCGCCAAACTTAATTAAATGACCCGAGACACATGCTGGGTTGACCATGAGAAAGCTTAACTAGTTAAAAACATCACTCCAAATTTGTCTAAAAAAGTTACAATGCAAAAATAGACGGTACATATCCTTCAATTACCACGTACTACATAGTCCATGCAGAGTTGTGCATTAGCCAAAATCACCCCCTACTGATTAAATTGTCAATTGTAGGAATACGAGAAACCGTCACACGAAAAGACTTACTTTTAGAGGAGTCTCTTTATATCAGATGATATTTGTATTATCAACAATATTGTTTTGATCCACCGAGAACAAGGAATTATTAGCAACACTAACATTTTACTTTTATGACACATGCATATTCCACAAAGTTTAAAATCACTTTACAAAAATTAAAAATAAAAGATTTAATTGCAATTTTAGTCCTCATATTTTCACTCATTCATCGAAATGGACTCCTTATTTTAAAATCATTTAGTTTTGGTCCTTCACTCAATTTTTTTATTTAAAATTAGTGATTTAGCATATTTTAAAGGGTTAATTGTTCAAATTGACCCTAAAATATACACAAAGTTTGAAAAACAACCATGTAAAAAACAACATAGAATCTACCTTTGTAATTTGAGATTCTTTTTATTTTTAACCTCCTATTTTTCTCATACTTTTCCCTGTATACATAAAGTCCGGAAAAATTGACCTAGAACTTGAATTTGTTTTATGATTTTTTACAGGGATGTTTAAGACCTTAAAGTATGATTCGTCACATAAAATTAAAATTTTTCAACAAGGGACAAATCAATTAAAAAAAATTAAAGTGCGAAAAACTCACAAAACAAAACAAAGGAAATATCTACCTAGAAATCAAATTTTTAGTTAGTTTTTTTAAGGACATCTATAAAAATACACATAGAGGATCTGCAAAGTTTTGTAGCATTCATACTATGCCTCGATTTATTTTGATTTTTCAACCAAAACGTGTAAAATTGCAATTTTGCTCCCAATAAGCATATATCCATGAGTCAAATTTCATTCCCCAATTTTGTTAGCATGTTTATAACAAAATAAGAACCTCCACCACTAAATTTTGGAGTTTTTAAATGAAAGAAGAATTAGTCATGAATTTTCACTCCCCATAATTATGAATTTCTTAAATAATTCATAATTAATTTGTCCCTCGTTCAAAAACTCTAAAATTTAATGGTGAATGTTCTTATAATACTCTAACCATACCTACAAAATTAGGGAACAAATTGACCTGTGAGTATAAACTTACTCGGGACAAAATTATAATTTTGCATGTTTTGGTTGAAACTCAAAATAAGTGGAGACATATTCAGAATGCTAAGAAGCTTCTCATATCCTATCTATGTATTATCATAGAAGTGTCTCAAAAACAACAACTTAAAATTCAATTTCTAGGCCGATATTTTTGTTTCTTAAGTTTTCAGTGCTTTAAAAATTCATATTTAATATGTCTCTTGTCGGAAAATTCTAATTTTTCGTGGAAGGTCATATTTTAATGTTCTAAACATGCTTGCAGAATATCATGAAAAATTTCAACCTCTAAGTTATTTTTCCGGATTTTCTATCTACGAGAAAAAGAATGTAGAAGGTAAAAAAATAGAAAGATTCTCAAATGACATGAGTACAATCGGTGTTTTTTACAAGGTCAATTTGTAGACTTCACGTATATTTTAGTGTCAATTTGAACAATTAACCCTATTTTAAATGAAGTGACATACGACATATGATGATCTGGAATGATCAATGCTCATAAAATTACAACAAAATCAATAATAAAAAAAAAGTTTCAACTTCAATTTCACCATTTTCTGAATATAATATTGTGATTGAGAGACCAAAATTGGATGATATTAAAATAGACATACCAAATTTGTAAATGGGTAAAAATAGGAGGACAAAAGCTATAATTAAACTAATATAAAATAAGGGGAATGTTAATGAGTGCCCTTGAAATATTGGTTAAAGTGTTAAAATTAGTAAGTTTCTATTAAAAAATGGTGTAATTATTGATAAGACAAAAACAAAAACTTATATTTTCAAGACAAAGTTTCTATTAAAGGATTCCTTAATCAATGCCCTTAAGATATTGATTAGCAAGACCCATAAAATAATACATGATATTAAATTAGAAATGTCTTTTCGAAAAAGGTGAATTATGTCTAGATCTTCACCAATCATGAGGGAGATAGGCTATGCTAAGTGAGAAATTTAGGAGAATTCAAATACTCTCTATGTTTTTAATTATAAACAAATTTGACTTTTTAGTTTCATTCAATTAATGATGTATGTGGTTCATATTGTGGACCACATGCATAAAAAATTGAATGAGTCTAAAAAATTAAATTTACTCATAATTAAATAACGGATATTTCTTAAATTCAATACTTGTAAGTTGTAATTACCTATTTCATACACAAGGCCAGACAAAGCAGAGCAACCAGGTCCACCAGTTAGCCAAAGCAAGAGAGGATCATCCTTTGGATTCTTCTCTGATTCAATGAAGTAGTAGAACACTTGCACATCCTCTTGTTCACCCACTCCCACATACCTAATCAACAAACATGGATATAAAATTATTTGAAAACCATAGATTAAAAATA